>Ga0156223_129_pt2 | contig 71547 bp, 51 predicted proteins | sample RifCSPlowO2_12_FD_107871 | JGI IMG/M metagenome (GOLD analysis project Ga0156223, IMG submission 107871) | Acidobacteria bacterium RIFCSPLOWO2_12_FULL_66_21
CATCGCCGCGTTGTAGGCGAAAACGGCGACGACGGTGGCCTGCTGGATCATGTCGTCGCGCTGGACGCGGTCGTAGAAATCCATGTTCGAGTGGTGCGTGCGCGAGTTGTACTCGAGCCGATCGACCATGAACTGGAAGCCCGGCAGCCCCACGTTGTCGAACGACACGTGGTCGGTCGAGCTCACCGACCGGGGACCGAGCGCGGCCACGCCCAGATCGCCGAGCGGCGCGATCCACTGCTCGAAGATCGGCTTTACGGCCAGGTTGCTCTGGAGCCACACGCCGCGCACGCGCCCCGTCCCGTTGTCGGAGTTGAAGTACGCGGCCAGCTTCGCGTGCTCCGGCTTGAGCGTCATCGTCGCGGGATCGCCGTAGTGCGCGAGCACGTAGGCGCGCGAGCCCAGCAGCCCTTCCTCCTCGCCGCCCCACAGCCCGACGCGGATCGTGCGGCGCGGCTTCACGCCGACCGTCTGCAGGATGCGCATCGCTTCCATCATCGCGGCCGATCCGGTGGCGTTGTCCGTGGCGCCGGTGGCCGCCGCGACGGAATCGAAGTGCGCGCCGAGCAGCACGACCTCGTCCTTCAGCGCCGGGTCGGTCCCGGGAATCTCCGCGATGGTGTTGAACCCGTTCGGCGTGGTCTCGTCGTAGAACTTCGTCTCGACGTTCAGCTCGACCTTCACCGGGAGGTTCTTCGCCAGGATGCGCACCATGCGGTTGTAGTGCTCGACCGCGAGCGTGACGCTCGGCACGCCCGTGCCGGCGTCCGCGCCGCGCGAGCCGCCGCCGCCCGGGAAGATGGTGCCGCCGTCGGTGTGCTGCTGCTGCGCCGTCAGGTCGCTTCCGATGGAGGCCATCACGCTGTCGCCCCCGCGGTCGAACGTGGCCACGACGCCTTCGGCCTTGTAGAACTGGGCGATGCGCGCGCGCAGTGACTGCGCGCCGCCGCGTCCGCCGCGGCCCTGCGCCGCTGTGTCGTCACTCGGATCGCCGCCCCGCCCTCTCCCCGGCCCGCCCGCGCGCGGCCTCGGGATGGGGGTCGTCAGGGCCTCCTCCAGATCCTTGCCTTTCATGCGATGCACGATCGTCCCTTCGATCATCGTCACCGGGCGCTCCGGCTGGGTCAGCACGATCTTGCCCGCGAGCTTGCCCCGGTACTTGTCGAAGTCCGCGTCGGTGTCGATCTGGACGCGAACGACTTCGGCGATGACCGGCCCCTTCGTCCCCGGGGTCCAGGATCCGGGGAAGCCGATGAGCGGCTGCACCTGCGGCTCGACCATGTGGGCGCTGAACCGCACGAGCGACCAGCCTTTCCCGAACGCCCACGTTTCCCGATGGGCGTTGACGAGGCCCCACTCGGTCATCTTCTTCATCGCCCAGTCGCTGGCTTGCAGGATCGCCGGGCTGCCGGTCAGGCGCGGCCCGTACACGTCGGCCAGCCAGCTGATGTGGTCCATCACCTGGGAACGGTTGAGCCCCTCGTCGCGGATCTGCGCGAGGGTGGCGTAGTCGAGCTTCTCGGTTGGCTGCTGCGCGACCGGCAGCGCGACAGCGCCGGCGGTCAGAAGGATGGCGACGGGAAGGCTGAATCGCATGCCGGGATTCTACCCTCTCCCCGCAGGCCACGCGCGGATGGATGTTGACAATTACTACGCGAGGCGTATTATTACGTCATGCGTATTACTCGCAACGTAGCAAAGACCAGGGCCCAACTCGACCGTGACCTTGACGAGTTCGGCCGGTTCTCGGAACCGGCTCTTCTGATTCTGATCAGCATGGCCGACGGACCCAAGCATGGCTACGCCATGACGGAGGACATCGCCCAGCTTTCAGGAGAGCGGCTCGGGCCTGGCACGCTGTACGGCGCCATCGCGCGGCTGGAATCGCGCGGCTTCATCGAGCCGCTCGAAAGCGAGGACCGCAGGAATCCGTACCGCCTGACCGCGATCGGTGAGAAGGCGCTCCGGGCCCGTCTTGCCGCCCTCGAGGCGGTGACCAGGGCCGGGCAGCGCAGGCTGGCCCGCGCATGACCTGGTGGCTTCGGCTGTACCCGCGGCGGTGGCGCGAGCGGTACGGCGCGGAGATGGCCGCTCTGGTCGCGGCGCGCCCGCTGTCGCCGGCGGTCATCGTCGATCTCATCGCCGGGGCCATCGACGCCCGGGTGCACCCACAGCAGATTCGGCGTCACCAGAAACAACGAACGGAGGAGGATGTCATGCTTTCCAGGCTGATGCGTCGCTGCGCCGCTGGCCCGAACCTCTCGCCCAGTGAGCAGCGGCTCGCCAACGGTGTCCTGGTCGGATTCACGCTTGCCTTTGCGCTCCTCTACGTCGCCGCCGCCTGGCGCTTCAAGGGCAGCGAGCTCGTGGACGCACTCGGCATCATGGCCTTCCCGGCGGCCCTCGTGTGCGCGATGCCGTTCTCCTACCTGAAGGGGCACTCGCGGCTCAGCCAATTCGTTGTGGTCGGCGGTACGCTGGCGCTTCTCGCCGTCTGTTCGTGGCTTGCCGCATCCATCTGAAACTGCGCCCGCACGCTCGAACGGGCAGATTGCCAAGAGGCGCTGTCGGACGCCTCTAACTTGTTGATACAGTTACAGTTGGGCTTAGACTTCACGCAAGAGGGTCGCGGGTCTGGTATACTGTCGTTTTCCTGAGAGCCCCAAGGAGTTTGCCGTGAAGGAAGGGATCCACCCCAAGTATTTCAATATCGAGGCGCGATGCGCCTGCGGCGCGACCTGGAAGACCCGGTCGACGAAGCCGGAGCTCCACCTCGAGATCTGCAACAACTGCCACCCGTTCTTCACGGGCCGCCAGAAGCTGGTGGACACCGAGGGGCGCGTCGAGCGGTTCACGAAGCGGTTCGGCGCGCAGACGTCCGAGAGCCGCAAGACCGCCGCGAAGGCCAAGAAGGCCACCGAGACGGCGGCGGCTACGAAATAAGCTGCCAGTCTCCAGCTTCCAGTTTCCAGCTTCCAGTTTCCAGCTTCCAGCTTCTGTCACGCTGTCCCGCTGATAGCTGATAGCTGATAGCTGATAGCTGATAGCTGATAGCTGAAGGGTCCACGAGAACGCTCAGCTCGAGAAGAGCTGAGCGTTTGTTTTTTGAAGCTTCCGATCCAGCCGCGCGAGCCGATAGCGCACCAGATCCGCGCGCGAGTCGTCGGCGTCCTCGAGCGCGAAGAGCGCCAGCTCGCGGGCCGTGACGAGGTCCCGGTCGCGGTGCTCGTGATGAATCGCGAGCGCTTCGACCGCGAACTGCCTCAGCGCCGCCAGATCGCGCTGTCGCCGCGCCGCCCGCGGTTCGGTCAACGCCATCACGTCGCGCCAGACCGACGCCGCTTCTTCGTGGCGCTTGTCGCGGCGCATCCGCAGACCCAGCCTGTATAGCGCTTCCGCCCTGACCTCGAGGCGCTCGGACAGGGCGCCACGCCGGTAGCAGCGCTCCGCGCGATCGGGCGAGCCGGCGCGTTCGTAGATGCGGCCGAGCGCGAGCGCTTCCGCGCCGTCCCGGCACGCCTCGTGGCCGCCGGCCGCGAGCGCGGCCGCACGCGCCATCACCGCCGCCAGCGACACGAGATCGATCCGGTTGTGCTCCAGCACGGGCTCCAGCGGACGGGGATCGCCGCTCCGGAGGAACTGAAAATATCGCCCGGGGATCTCCGACCCGGGCACGTCACCCACGCGTTCCACCCCGAACAGCACGCGCTCGAGCGTCGACAGCCGGCAGCCCTCCTCGGACTGGTCGGCCATGCGGGAGTCCCGCGGCGCCACACGGTTTCTCCACAGCCGCCGCGCGGGATGCAGCATGTCGAAGTGCGGCACGCCCGCGGAGCTGAAGCCGGGGGCCTCCATCCGATGGAAGGACCACCGCGTCTCCATCACCGGAATGTCGAAGGTCTTGCCGTTGTACGTGACGAGCATGTCCGCGCCTTCGAAGAACCTGGCGACCGCCGACAGCAGCGCGCGCTCGCTCGCATAGCTCGTGAGGAGAAACTGCCGGACCTGGAACGCGCCGAGGTCGAAATACCCGCACCCGACGAGAAACGCCACCGTCCCCGCGCCACCGCTCAGGCCGGTGGTCTCGAGGTCGATGAAAAGTGTACGACCCGGGGCTCGCCTGGGCGCCGAAGCGCGAAGCGCGAAGGCGGCTGGCTCGGGGCTCGGCGCTCGGGGCTCGAAGAGATCGGGATCCAGCAGCGACAGACTCGCGCAGTCGGTCACCTCGCACTGCTCGATGCGGATGTTCCCGTGGAAGCGGTCGGATTCGTACCGGCGATCGATCGCCAGGCATCGGCCGAACGGCGTCTCGACCGGCTGGCCGCCGAGGATCTCGCCGACGCGGTCCAGATCCATGACGGCCTCGTAGCCGCCGGTGTCCGGCTCGTACGTCAGCTCCCGAACGGGCCTGGGAGGCCCGCCCCTGACGATCGCGCGCAGCCGCGACGAGAGATCCACCTAGACGGCCCCGCCCTGCGCCTGTACGTCGTCGAGCGGTCGAAGGGCCCCGGCGTCGAGCAACTGCTCGAGGATGCGGGAGGCCACCTGCTTGGCGTGGGGGCCCGTGTTCCCCTCGGGCCCGACACACGAGGGACAGCCGGATTCGCACGGGCACCCGACGATCAGGTCGCGCGTGCGCTCGAGCAGCAGGCCGTGCATCTCGTACAGCGGCCGGCTGAACCCGATGCCGCCCGGATAGTTGTCGTAGACGAAGACGTTCGGCGCGGACGCGAGCGCTTCGGGAATGCCGCCGATCCCGCCGGTCCGCGCGGACCGATCCAGCGTGCCGCCATCGACCGACAGGCCGATGTCGTGCCCGTCGCACATCAGCAGCAACTGCGCGACGTTCTTCATCGCGAAGGCCAGGCCGACGACGCCGTCGCGCCGATCGTCGCCGGCAAACGGCAGCGACTGCATCACCGCCGGCGGGATCGTCAGCCAGTACGCCGACGTGTGCATCTGCTGCTCCGGCAGATCGAGCTCGCCGGATCCCACGTTCTCGTTCGTGTAGAACTTGATCTTCTTGAACCCCACGACACGGGAGACGACGTGGACCTCGCCATGCGACCGGCCGGCTGCGCCGGCCGCCTCCGCAGCTCGTGGCTCGTGGCTCGCAGCTCGCGCCTCACTGCTCGTGGCTCGGGGCTCGTGGCTCGTGGCTCGCGGCTCGTGGCTCGTGGCTCGTGGCTCGTGGCTCATTGCTCGTTCGGGGATGGTTACTGGCGACAGTCCGCTCTCAGCAACGCCTTCGCTGGCAAACGTATCGAGAATCGTCACCTTCGTGTAGGTGATGGCGTCGGTGTAGTAGTCGCAATCGACGGCGCGCAGGTAGGCCTTGCGGCCGTCGAAGTCGAGCCGCTCCACCTGGAAGAGCTGTCCTTCGAGCATGTAGATCGCCTTCTCGTGCAGCGTCGGGGGGCCGCTCGTGAAGTCGGTCTCGCCGATCACGCGTTCCCCGTTCGTCACGTCCACGATGACGAAATTGTCCGACGACACCGACCGCAGGCTGACCGCGTCGGCGGGGTACGACTCGTTGGTCCAGTTCCACTGCCCGTCGGCCTGGTGGACGAAGCCCTCCTCGGCAAGCACGGCCAGGATCTCCTGCACGTCCTCCTGCCCGAACTGCTCGGCGGTCGCGAACGGCAGCTCGAACGCGGCGCATTTCACGTGGTCGAGCAGGATGTGCAGGTTGTCCGGGTTGATCAGCGCGTGCTCGGGCGACGCGTCGAAGAAGTACGAGGGGTTGCGGATGATGAACTGGTCGATCGGCGCGCTGCTCGCCACCAGCACGGCCGCGGATCGCGTCGTGCGTCTGCCCGCCCGCCCCGCACGCTGCCAGGTCGAGGCGATGGTGCCGGGATAGCCGGCCATCACCGAGACGTCGAGCGCGCCGATATCGATGCCCAGCTCCAGCGCGTTGGTCGCCACGACCGCGCGCACCTGTCCGTCGCGCAGCCCGCGCTCGATCTCGCGGCGGCGGTTCGGGAGGTACCCGCCTCGATACCCGCGGATCACGTCCGCGGCTCCCGGCGGTCCCTGGTACGCGTCCTTCAGATACGTCGTGAGGATCTCGACCGCCAGACGGCTCTGGGCGAACAGGATCAGCTGAAGATTGTGCTTGAGGAACTCCAGCGCGACACGCCGTGCCTCCGACAGGTACGACCGCCTGATGCCGAGCTCGGCGTTGACGACCGGCGGGTTCACGAACAGGAAGAACTTCTCTCCCCGAGGCGCGCCGTTCCTCTCGACGAGCTCGAACGGCCGCCCCGTCAGCCCTTCGGCCAGCTCGCGCGGATTCGCAATCGTCGCGGACGAGCAGATGAAGATCGGATCCGATCCGTAATGCCGGCACACGCGCTGGAGCCGCCGCAGGATGTTCGCCAGGTGGCTGCCGAACACGCCGCGATACGCGTGCAGCTCGTCGATCACGACGAAGCGCAGGTTCTCGAAGAGCTTCGCCCACCGCGGATGGTGTGGCAGGATCCCCGAGTGCAGCATGTCGGGGTTGCTGAGGACGACATGCGCCTTCCCGCGGATCGCGCGCCTGGCGTCGGCCGGCGTATCGCCGTCGTACGTGAAGACCCCGATTTGAAGGTCTGAATCGCGGCTGACGAGCTGCGACAGCGCGTGCAGCTCCGCGAGCTGATCCTGCGCGAGCGCTTTCGTCGGAAACAGGTAGAGCGCGCGCGTCGCGGGGTCGTTCAGGATCGCATTCAGGACCGGCGCGTTGTAGCACAGCGTCTTGCCGGACGCGGTCGGCGTGATGGTGACCACGTTCCGCCCCGCGAGGACGTGCGCAAACGCCTCCGCCTGGTGCGTGTAGAGCCGATCGACGCCGCGCGCCGCCAGCGCCGCCGCCAGGCGCTTGTCGGTCCCCTCGGGATACGGCGCAAACGAGGCGGTGATGGCCGCCATCCGGTGGGTGGCCGTGACAATCGGCTCCGCCTCCGCACCCAGCGGCGCCCGCGACGCCGTCAGCCGCCGCAGGACTTCCTGGAGCGATCGATCCTTGTCGCCTGACACAACCGGGAGGGTCTGTGATGCCACTCGCCTACGCTCCCCGAATGCAGTACAACCGCGTCTTGCTTCGCAGGAAGATCTCCCCGCCCGCGATCGCCGGGGTCGCGATGAAGGTCTGATCGATCATCGTGTTGGTCGCGAGCACTTCGTACTTCTCCCCCATCTTCAGCACGATCACGTCGTCGTTCTCGCTGGCCAGATAGAGCTTCCCCGCCGCACCGACCGGCGACGACTTGAAGCTGTACGCCTTCGGGAGGCGGACCTGCTGGTAGTACGGCTCGCCCGTGCGCGCGTTGTAGCAGCTGATCGTGCCGTTGTCGGTGAGCACGTACAGCTTGTTGTCGTGGATGACTGGCGACGGCGTATACGAGTTGCCCCTGGTCTGGGTCCAGACGACCGCGTCGGTGCCCGTCAGATTACCTTCACGACCGAGCTTGATGGCCATCAGCCGCGGATTCTGATAGCCGCTCATGACGAACACCATGTCGTCCATCCGCACCGGTTGCGGAATCGTGTTCGCCCCGAGGCCGGAGCATTCCCAGATCAGCCTGCCGTCCTCGAGGTCGTAGCTGCGGACTCTGGAGGTCGCAGCGACCACCACCTGCGTGCGCCCCTGGAACGGCACCACGAGCGGCGCGGCCCAGTTGCTCCTTTCATCGCGCGCGATCCGCCAGATCTCCTTCCCCGTGGCCTTGTCGAGCACGGCGATGAACGATTCCCCCTCGTGATCGAAGACGAGGATGAGCCGGTTGCCCGCGATGACGGGCGCCATCCCCTCGCCGAATTGCATCTTCATGCGCATCTGGACGCCGAAGTCCTTCGACCAGATCAGCTTCCCATTCAGGTCGTACGCGTACATGCCGCGTGACCCGAAGAACGCAAAGACGTGCGTGCCGTCGGTGACGGGCGAGTTCGAGGCAAAGCTCCCATAGGTGTTGTGGCCGCCCTCGTGGGGGGTCGCGGTCGTCGCCGTGCGCTGCCACAGGATCTTGCCGGTCTTGCGATCGAAACACAGCACATCGAACTTGTGCTCGACCTGCTGGCCACCCCCGCCGCCGAAGCCCCCTCGCCGACGCGGGCCCTGATCTGTTGCTGCGGTGGAGGCCATCGTCCGAACCGCGCCGGTCGGGATCGCCGTAGTCAGGAAGATCTTGTCCCCCAACACCACCGGGCTCGAGTGCCCGAGGCCCGGGAGGTCTGTTGCCCATGCGACGTTCCGGGCGTCGCTCCAGGTGACCGGGGCGTCGCCAACCGCCATCCCATCGGCGGCAGGACCGCGCCAGTACGGCCAGTCGGTCCTGCCCGGACCCTGGCTCGCGCCGACGGCGTTGAGCGCCAGCAAGGTGCCGGCGACGGCCATCGGCAGTCGAGTGAAGAGAGCTACCCTCATGGCCGTGTCCTCTGTGTCCGCGTGGTTGCCGGCGCGATGCGAACCCGTTGAGCCCGTTGGAATTGCGCACCGATGGTAACAGGGGGCGGGATGGCGATCAAGGGGCGAAAGGTGGGGCACGGGGGAGACGCCTCCGCTTCTCCGTCAAACCCGGCTTCTCCGGTGGGAGTCCGTCGCGGCGGCGGCGACAATCCCGCTCAACCCGAGCACGCCAATCAGGTTCGGGAAGATCTGCAGCGCGTTCATCAGGTCGCCCCAGGCCCAGACAAGGTCCACCTTGGAAATCGCGCCCAATGGAATCAGCAGGCAGTAGGCCCAGCGGTACGGCAGGACCACCCGGCGGCCGAGCCAGTACTCGAGAAACTGTTCACCGTAGTAGGCCCAGCCGATGAGCGTCGTGTAGCCGAAGAGGAACACGCAGAACGCGACGATGTAGCCGCCAACGACGGGGATGGCGCTGTTGAACGCCAGCGCAACCGCCGCGGTGCTCGTGGCGCGCTCGGCTGCGGGCGCGGCGAAGTCGATGACGCCGCTGAGGAGCACGGTCATCGCCGTGATCGTGGAGGTGACGAACGACACGATGAACACTTCCATCACCGCGTTCAGCCCCTGCTGCGACGGGCGATCGCTCTGCGCCGTGCCGTACGCGACCGCGGCGGTCCCGTAGCCCGCCTCGTTGGCGTACAAGCCGCGCGCCAGGCCGTAGCGCATCGCCACGAACGCCCCGAATCCCAGCGCCGAGTGCGTCGTGAACGCCTCGCGGAACACGGTCGCGAGGACGTCAGGGATGCGGCCCGCAAAGGATGCAATCACGAACAGGCCACCGGCGAGGTACAGGCCGACCTTCAGCGGCGTGAGCTTCGAGGCGGCGCGGCCGATGGACTTGATGCCGCCGATGATCACGAGCCATGTCAGCACCGCGACGACGGCGCCGGAGACCCAGGTGGGCACGCCGACCTGCGTCTTCCACACGAGTGCGATTGAGTTGGTTTGCGTGAACGGCGTCGTCGTCAGCGCCGCGACGCCGGCGACGACGGCGTACGTCATTGCCAGAAATGGGGATCGGAGGCCGTCTCGCAGGTAGTACATCGGTCCCGACTGCACGTCGTCGCCATGCGCCCGGCGGAACGTCAGGCCGAGGACCGCCTCGCTGAATTTGATCGAGGTGGCGAAGAAGCCGTAGCACCAGATCCAGAACAGCACGCCCGGCCCGCCCGACGCGATGCCGACCGTAATGCCCGCGATGTTGCCGGTGCCGATCGTCGCCGCCAGCGCCGTCATGAACGCCTGGAACGGCGTGAGCGCGCCCGAGCCCGTGCGCGCCCGGCCGCCGAAGAACGCGCGGAGCGCCTCGCCGAACCGGCGCACCTGCACCGCGCGCAGCCGGATCGTGAGGAAGAGGCCGGTCCCGAAAAGGACGACAACCAGCACCGACTCGAACAGCAGGTCCGCGATGGAATGTACGAGACTCGCGAGTTCACTCATTTCAGTCGATAGTCGTTAGTCGATAGTCAAAGTCGATAGTCAAAGTCAAAGTCGAAGCCAGAACGTCACGCTGTCACGGCCGCACGTGCAACTCAGATATTCGATCGTGATTGGCAGCCGTCGACGACGATGCTGGCGCCGCTGATCCAGCTGGCCTTGGAGGACGAGAGGAAGACGACGGCCGCGGCGACTTCGTCGGGGCGGCCGAAGCGGCCGAACGGCAGCTCGCGGCGGACGAACTCGGCGATGCCCTGCGGATCCGCCTGCTGCCGTTTTTGCCACGATCCGCCGGGAAACATGATCGACCCGGGCGCGACGTTGTTGACGCGGATGTTGACCGGGGCGAGCTGCTGCGCGAGCGCCTTGGACAGGCTGATCTCCGCCGCCTTGACGGCGTTGTACGTCATGCGGCCGCCGGTCTCGCGCCCGAAGATGGACGTGATCATCACGATGGCGCCGCCGCCGCGGGCGCGCATGTGCGGCACGGCGAGGCGCGAGGCGCGGATGGCGGGAAACAGCGTCTCGTCGAAGGCCGCCTGCCATTCGGCGTCCGAGGTGTCGAGCAGGCCCTTGCCGCCGGCGCGGCCGACGTTGTTGACGAGAATGTCGACCCCGCCGAACGTCTCCACCGTGCGGGCGATGACCAGCGCGACGCCGTCAGGCGTGGACACGTCCGCCTGGACGGTCGCGATCATGTTCGGCTTGCGCGCGGTGGCTTCGACCTCGAGGGCGGCTTCGGCGAGCCGCTCGGCGCCACGGGCGCAGATGCACACGCGGCAACCCTCCGCCACGAGCGCGCGCGCGCTGGCCAGGCCCAGGCCGCGGCTCGACCCGGTCACGATCGCAATCTTGTCGGTGAGTCCTAGATCCATGCTGCGGCTGTGCGTCGCGCCCGCATCCTTCCGTGTGCGTCCGTGTCTTTCCGTGTTTCCGTGTCTTTCCGTGTCCTTCCGTGTTGCCGTGTCCTTCCGTGTTACCGGGGGCGGCCGCCCGTCAGATCGTTCAGCCGCCAGTCGAAGGGATGATACGTCAGCTTGAAGGCGTTCTTCTGCACGAATTCCTTCTCGAGCGGCAGGAGCCGCGGCGCGATGAACGCGACGAGCGCGCGCTCGATCGGAGAACGCGCGGCGAAGGTGCCGGTCGCGCCAGGATCGTAAGCGGCGACGAACTCCGCCTCGTGCCAGCTCACGATCGGCGTGACGGACATCTCTCCGGCCGCTCGATCGATCTTGAGCATCGTCTGTTCCGAGACGAACTCGGATTGGAGATCGCCGAGCTGCTGGAGGATGCGGTCGGCCGTGTAGGCCTCGCTGCGCAGGCGGCCGCTGCCGGCGGCGCCCCGGCCGAGCGCCAGGTACAGCCGTGGCTCCTTGAACTGCGGCAGGACCGTCTTCTCGATGTCGTCGAGGGTCAGGCTCTTCCCGGCCGCGCGGTGTTTCGTCTGGTCGAACGCTCCCGGGATCTGGCGGATGCTGTTCGGCGGGTAGTTCGCGCTGCGGCCGCGGATGGGATAGCGATCGATCACCGTCTGGAGGACGAACGCGTTGTACGCGTTCACCCAAAAGGCCATCTTCTGCTCCCGCGTCCAGCGATCGTAGGTGGCCGCCGCGACGTTCAGCGATGCGGCGTAGCGATCCAGGCGTCCGCGATCGCCGTGCAGCGCGCGGTAGTAGACGAACCCGTCGCGCACGTTCAGATCGAGCAGCTGATCGAACGGGCGGTGGAACGGCTCGACGGTCGAGGGCGGCTGCTGGATGGCGCCCGCGAGCGGCACGGAGCAGAGAAGGAGGACGGCGAGCTTCAGGGCGGCGCGATGCGAACGGCTCATAGAGTCGATCCTAGGTCAGATCCGCGCGGTCAGGAAATCGGCGAGCGCTTTCGAGAACTCGTCTGGCGCCTCCAGGTTCGACAGGTGGCCCGCGCGAGGCAGGGTGACGCTCAGGGCGCGGGGAATGAGCCGGCTCATCGCCTCAGCGTCCGACGGCGGCGTGATGGCGTCTTCCTCGCCCGCGAGAACGAGCGCCGGACAGGTGACGCGCTGCAGATCGCGCGTCGAATCGGGCCGGTCGAGCATCGCCTGGATCGCCGCGGCGATGGATTTCGTGGAGCTCGCTTCGATGAGCCGGCGCACTTCGGCCACGACGTCAGGACGCTCGCGCCGGGTCGTGTCGCCAAGGAGCTTCGGCAGCATCTGATCGGCGACCGCGGCGGCGCCGCCGCGCCTCACCAGCTCCATCATCGCCAGGCGGCCGGCGCGCCCCTCGGCGGTGTCCGCCTGCGGCCGGGTATCCGCGAGCACCAGGCCGTCGAAGCGCTCGGGCGCCAGCCGGAACATCGCGAACGCGACATAGCCGCCCATCGACAGTCCCGCGATCGCCGCGCTGTCGATGCGGAGCTCGTCGAGCGCGCAACCGACGTCCCGCGCGATGGCGTCCATGGAGGTGTGCGGCCCGGCCAGATCGAGCGCGATGAAGCGGAATCCCTCCGGCACCGACGCGAGCTGCGGCCGCCACATGTCAGCGCTCAGCGGAAACGCATGCAGGAAGACGACGGGCCAGCCGGAGCCGGCCTCGAGATACCGCAGGGGTCCGCCGCTCACCGTCACGCGTGCCTCGGCGATCATGCCGTCATCATAATCGCGCCGGCGAGCATGGCGGCACCGATCCAGAACGCCAGCGCCGGCCAGGCATGGATGGGATAGGTGTTGGCCGTGCTGACGAACGTGCCGGTCGCCGGCGCCAGCGCCGCGACCCGCGCCGCGGCGTCGTTCCGCTGCTCGTCCGGCCAGCGATGGCCGGTCCTGGCTTCGTATGAGGGCGTGTCCAGCACCGGTGCGTAGTACTTCTCGAGGATTCGATTCTCGTTCCACGACGACACGTAATCGCCCGCGCTCCAGAAGTCGTTGCGCGCCCGCGCGTGCAGGACCCCCTCGGTCATGTACTGATCTTCGCGCGACACGCGGTGCAGCACGACGGGCGGCCGGAGGCGCCACTGTTCCGCGCGCTGCCGCGCCAGCTCACCGAGCCGCGCCTTCGAGTACCGCGACTTGAACGTGCCGACCTCGTCGTCCCTGATGTCGAACCCGAGATGGACGACATGGAAGAAGGCGGCGAAGACGAGGACCGTAGCGGCGGCGAATCGCGCGATCCGGGCGCGCGATCCCGGCCGGAGTCCGACGCCGAAGGACGGCGGGGGATCGACGCCGACGCTGAACAGCAGGCCGCAGCCGATGGCGATGCCGTTCAGCAGCACGTCGCGCATCTCGCCGACGCGCACCGGGATGAACCATTGCAGCCATTCGTCCGCGGTCCCGACGATCAAGGCGGCCAGCACCGGCAGCACGAGGACGGCATCATCGCCAAGCGGACGCCAGGCCCGATAGAAGAGGAAGGTGATGAGGCCGTACTCGACGAAGTGAAAGCGCTCCACAACGTCGACCTCGGGTTTGCCGGTCTGTTGCCAGAGGGAGTACGCCAGCGCGATGACGAGGGCGGTGGCGATCGATCCGTACCGAAACAGCCTCCGGTCGCGAATACGGAGGAAGGCGGCCGCCAGTCCGGCAAGCACCAGCGCCGCGATGATGCCGCCGATGATCGTGACGAAGTGGCCCGGGAAATTCGTCCTGATCGCGCTGCGGATCTGGCTGATGAACGGGGCCGAAAGAACCAGCACCGCTGCTACGACCACCGCCAGGGCGACACGCATCGGGGCGGATTATAGCGTGTAGCTGGCGGGAGGCGGTGGACAGCATGCAGCTGGCGGCAGGCAGCGAGCAGCAGACAGCAGGCAGTGGATCACACCACCACGCTGACAGCGTGTCAGTTCGACGTTGGAGGTTGGGAGTTAGGAGTTGGGCGTTTGGAGTTGACAGGCTCGGCTGACTGCCCGCTGCCTGCTGCCTGCTGCCTGCGATACCATCACCCTATGAAACCACGTGTCATCGCAGCCGCGGCTGTTGCCATCCTCGTTGCCGTCGTTGGTGTCCAGGTCAGCGGCCAGCGGGCTCCCGCCGGACCGCGCATCGAGATATCCTTCGCGCCCGGGGCGCGGGGGGAACCGGTGACCGGCATGGTCTACGTGGCCGTCAGCCGCGAGAGCCCGCGCAGCCCGATCGAGCAGACCTCCCCCACCGGGGCACCGCTGTTCTCGAAGTACGTCGAGGGCCTGGCCCCTGGCGCGGCCGCGACCATCGGCGGCGCCGATCGCGGACACCCGATCAAAAGCCTGCGCGATCTGCCGGCGGGCGAGTACTGGATGCAGCCGTTCGTGAACGTCTACACGCGCTTCCCGCGCGCGGACGGAAAGACCGTCTGGATGCACATGGACCAGTGGGAGGGACAGAACTGGAAACGGTCGCCGGGCAACATCGTGGGCGATCCGGTCAAGGTCCGGTTCGATCCCGGCTCCACGGAGCCGATCCGGCTCGTGGCCGGCAAGGTGATCCCGCCCATTCAGCCTCCGGCCGACACGGCGATGGTGAAGCGCTTCCGCATGCAGAGCGCACTCCTCACGAAGTGGTGGGGGCATCCGATCTACATCGGCGCGACCGTTCTCCTGCCGAAGGACTACGACGCGCATCCCGGCGTGAAGTACCCGGTCAACTACATCCAGGGGCACTTTTCGCTGGGCGCGCCGGGGCGCTTCGGCGGCGGCGGCGACTTCGACCGGCTGTGGCTTGCCGACGGCACGCCGCGGTTCCTTTACGTCACCTTGCAGCATCCGTCTCCGTACTACGACGACTCGTACGGCGTGAACTCCGAGAACAACGGCCCTTATGGCGATGCGCTGATCACGGAGCTCGTCCCCGAAATCGAAAAGCGGTTCCGCGCGATTCCCGAGCCGTGGGCGCGGATGCTGTCAGGCGGGTCCACTGGCGGCTGGATTGCCGCGGCGCATCAGGTGTTCTATCCGGATTTCTACGGCGGGTCGTTCGCAAGCTGTCCCGATTCGGTGGACTTCAACTATCACCAGATCGTCAACATCTACAAGGATCCGAACGCGTACGTCATCGACAAGGGCTGGATGAAGGTGGAGCGACCCGCCCAGCGGCTGCCCGACGGCAACATCCAGACGATGATGAAGGACGAGAACGCGTTCGAGCTGGTCGTCGGCGACAAGTCACGGTCGGGCGGCCAATGGGACATCTGGGAAGCCACCTATTCTCCCGTGGGCCCGGATGGCTACCCGATGCGCGTCTGGAACAAGGAGACGGGCGAGATCGACAAGGCCGTTGCCGAGCGATGGAAGCGCTACGACCTCCGCGACATCCTCGAGACCAACTGGGCGACGCTCGGTCCCAAGGTCGCGCACAAGCTGCACGTCTACGTGGGCGACATGGATTCGTACTATCTCAACGACGCAGTCGAGCGGCTGAACGAGTTCCTCACGAAGGCGGACAACCCGAAGTTCACCGGCGAGATCGCGTTTCAGCGCCGCGCGCCGCACTGCTGGGGCCCGCGGGCCGCCGATCTGCTGCAGAAGATGACGGCGCAGGTCGGGAAGATCGCGCCAGCCGGCGCGGATCTCAAGAGCTGGCGCTACTGACGACGATGGCAGCCCTGAAGGGCTGCGCAACACGTCGGGCGTATGGGTAGTGGGTCATGACCCACTACCGGCGTATGAGGCTTGTTGCGCAGGGCTTCAGCCCTGCCTTCTGGTTACACGAAGCGCGTGAGCGTGACGTCGAGGGCGCGGGCCTGACGGCCGTGCCGGTGCCACTGCACGAGGATCGGGCTCTGGTAGGTCCCTTCGACGATGCGGCCGCGGCCGGTGGCGTCGCGGTCGGAGACGAGGAGGCTGACGGAGCGCTTCATGCGGAGGAAGCGCGACGCGGGCATCGCAATCGCGCGCGAGAGCACGTTCTCGAGCCGCGAGTCGCGCAGGCCGAGGGCGTCGACCAGCCGGTTGAACACGCGCACGAGGTCGTACTTGGCGTAGTCGAGCGTCTTGGCCGGGATCGCGCGCGGGTTGCCCAGCATGTGGCCGGCCTTCTCGGCCATGAACCGCAGCGGATCGCGCAGGACCTCCGAGAGATCGTGCCGCATCAGCAGCGTCTCGTATTCGTTGACCGTCAGCCCCGCGTGCTTCTCGCCCGGCGCCAGCGTCAGCCGTAGGCGTCCTTTCTCGACGCCGTGCCGGTCGAGGAGCTCCCTGAACTGGTCGTAGATGCCGAGCGATGGATCCTTCAGGTTGATGGATTCCACGCTGTGCCCCGAGACCGGCACGACGATCCGCGCCTGCGCGACACGCTGTTCCGACGTGTAGCCGAGGACGCTCGTTGTGCGGCGCCGCGAGCGGCCCGCGTGAACGCCATCAAGATCGATGAACGAGATCGGCACGTCCCGCCGGTTCGGGTAGGACACGCAGGTGCGCAGCGCCCCCGCCATGAAGGCGAGGTGGGAGTCGGCATTGAGCGGTTCGGCCGGTTTCTGGTCCTCGCTCAACTCGGTCCGCCGCTCCAGCTCGTCGTGCGCGTACCCCGCCCCCTCCGGAAACATCGTCCTGAACACGTCGATGTACGGCATGACGCCGTCCGGACCCTGGTTCAGCCGGGCGGCCACGCCGCGATCGAGGTAGCCGGCGGTCGTGTGGAAGGAGCAGCAGAGCGCCCGGGGATACTGGTCCAGGCCGTCGCCAAAGCGGGCGGCGACGACGCGCCGCACGTCGATGACATCGACGCGATGGCGCGGCACCAGTTCGAGCGTGAATTCAGCAGGAACGGCAGACATGTCAGCCGGCTTCCGGCGCCGAACCGCAGGCGCCGGACGCACAGTCTATAAGCATAACACAGGCAGGGGTTTAGGCAGCCCTGAAGGGCTGCGCTACATCTTCTTCTTTGCGCCCGTGAAGGTGCCCCCACCGAGATCGCCGAACGTCACGCTGCCCTTCATGGTGTCCTTGTCCACGGTGCCGGCGTAGACGATGTGGATCGAGGTGCCCTCGGCCGACATGTCGAACTCGAACCGGACATCGGCGCCCTTGAGCGTTCCCGCGAAGGGCGACTGGCCGAACTGCCCCGAATACTGGCCGGTGAGCTTCTCGCCGTCCTGCTTGAAGGTGACGGTCGGCGATCCTGAGCCGGCGTCCGTGTTCACCTGGAGGACCCACGCGCCCGTCACGTCGATGGCGCCCGGGGCGGCCGGCGCCGACGGTGCGCCGCCGGGGGCGGCCGGCGCGGCGGCGGGGGCGGCCGCGCGCTTCGCGCTCCACTCGAGTTGGCCCATCTGCCCGAGGTCGACGGTCCCCTTCATCGAGTCCGCATCCACCGTGCCGTAGAACGCGATGTTCACCGGCGTGTTGTTGATCGGCATCGTGAAGTAGATCCCGACGTCCTTGTCCTTCAACTCGGCTTCGACCGGCGCTTCGCCGATCTCGCTGGAGATATTGCCAACCAGCTTGTCTGCCTCTTTCTTCAGCGTCAGCTGGGACGCGACGACCCCCTGGGCCGTGACGACGGTCACGTCCCACTTGCCGGTGATGTCGACCGGCTTGGCAGAGGTCGCCGGCGCCGGCGGGGTCTGGGGCACGCCTTGCGCCGCCGAAGGGGCGGCAGCGGCCAGCGCAAGCGCGGCGCCCATCGCGAGTACTAGGTGCTTCATGATGATGAGTCTCCTGAAATGAGCTACCACGGGTCGAATAACGCCTTCTCGGTGCCGGCCGTCCGGCTGTAGGCGCCGCGAATATACCTGATCTGAAACCGGTGTCCCGATAGATGCTGCGTGTGCGTGGTCAAAAGGTCAAGTACCGTGACGCGCTCGCGCCCGAAGAAGTCGATCTCGCGGGCGAGGTCCTCGCCGGTCAGCAGCGCGATGCGCGCGCGATACTCGCGCCGGGCGTTCTCGAAGCGCGCCCACAGGTCGTCGAACGGAGCGGGCGGACACGCCGACGCGCCCGTGTCGGTGAGATACCGGCCGCGTTGGTCGAGCGCGTCGCGCGCCCATTCCTCGAACCAGATCAGATGCGAGAGGATCCAGCGGACGGAATTGGCGGCCTCGATCGGCCGCCAGTCCATTTCCGTTTCGGAAATGCCCCCCAGATTGGCCCGGAGCGACCGGGTCGCGGATTCGTCCATGCCGTCGAGGAGGGTGACGGGGTTCATCAGAGCACCCGGATCACGTCCGACCGCGTGATGATGAACGTCTTGTCCGTCTTGAAGTCGCGCACGAGGACTGCGGGATTCTTCGGCGTGATCATCGTGGCGAGCAGCTCCACAGGCGTCGAGATGTCCGCGAACGGGAAGGCCGGCTGCATGATCGACACGACGGGCTCCGCCTTGATCGCGGGGTTCGCGACGAGCTGATCGTACAGGTGGGTCTCGTTGAGCGAGCCGACGAGCCGTTTGTCCATCGTGATGGAAATCTGCGAGAAGTCGTGGTGGCTCATCAGCGCGAGCGCGCGCGCGACCGGCTCGCTCCCCTCGATCGCCAGGAGCTCGCCCGACAGGCCGGAGGCGACGAGGTCGCGCGCCGTCATGCCGGATTTCTCGATGAACCCCTTCTCGCGCATCCACTCGTCGTTGAACATCTTGCCGAGATAGCGCGACCCGTGGTCGTGGAAGATGACGACGACGAGATCGCCGGCCTTGAAGTGGTCCTTCAACTGGAGCACGCCCGCCATGGCGGAGCCGCCCGAGTTGCCCGCGAAGATGCCCTCCTCGCGCGCGATCCGCCGCGTCATCAGCGCGGCGTCCTTGTCGGTCACCTTCTCGAAGTGGTCGATGACGCTGAAGTCCACGTTCTTCGGCAGAAAATCCTCGCCGATGCCCTCGGTGATGTACGGGTAGATCTCGTTCTTGTCGAAGATGCCGGTCTCCTTGTACTTCTTGAAGACCGACCCGTACGTGTCGATGCCCCAGACCTTGACGGCGGGGTTCCGCTCCTTCAGATAGCGGCCGACCCCGGTCGCGGTGCCGCCGGTGCCGACGCCGACGACCAGATGCGTGACCGTGCCGTCGGTCTGGTCCCAGATCTCGGGACCCGTCCAGTGGTAGTGCGCGGCGGTGTTCGACAGGTTGTCGTACTGGTTCGCCTTCCACGAGTTCGGGATCTCGCGCTCGAGGCGCGACGAGACGGAGTAATACGACCGCGGGTCCTCGGGATCGACGTTGGTCGGGCAGACAATCACCTCCGCGCCGAACGCTTTCAGCGCATCCACCTTCTCTTTCGACTGCTTGTCGGTGGTCGTGAAGACGCACTTGTATCCCTTCACGACCGCGGCGATCGCCAGGCCCATGCCGGTGTTGCCGGAGGTGCCTTCGATGATGGTGCCGCCCGGCTTCAGCGCGCCGCTCTTCTCCGCGTCCTCGATCATCCGCACCGCCATGCGGTCCTTGATCGAATTGCCGGGATTGAAGGTTTCGATCTTGGCGACAACCGTCGCCGGGATGTCGCGGGTGATGCTGTTGATGCGCACCATCGGCGTGCCGCCGATCGTCTCGAGAATGTCGTCGTAGATCTTCTTCACTGTTCCTGAATTATAGACCGCAGCTCGCAGCTCCCGCCTCCGCTGAAGCTTCGGCGCGGCAGGCTCCCGCCTCCGCTGAAGCTTCGGCGCGGCAGGCTCCCGCCTCCGCTGAAGCTTCGGCGCGGCAGGCTCGTCTAGCGCGAAGTCTCGCTGGCTTTGAGCAACTCCTGCAGGTAACCCTTCCAGATCGCCGCCTGTGTGTGGGTCCCGTGGCCGACGGTGCGGTCGCTCAGCGGCATGACCATCGCGCGGCCGTTGGGGACCCGCGTGATTTCCTTCTCGAGGATCTGCAGCTCGGGCGGGTTGACCAGGTCGTCGGCGGAGTTCACGGCGAGGAGCGGCGCCGCGATCTTCTCGAGCGCCGGACCGGGGTCGTAGTCGCGTGACGCCTCGAGCGCGTACAGGATGTCGTTCGCGTCACCGGTCCGCATGTAGTTCGTCACGTACTGATCGATCTGGCGGTCCGCCTCGGCCACGGTCGGCGCGGCCTTTTGGCGGAGGATCGGATTGCTCCCGACGAGCCACAGCATCTCGGCCGCGGTGCGCAGGCTCTGCGGCTGTATCGTGTACTCGCCGTTCTTCCACTCGGGATCGTGCCTGATCGCGTCGATGACGACGCGGCGCCAGACGCGGTTGCGGCCGGCAATCTGCGTGGGAAGGCTCGCGAGCGGCATGAGCGCGTCCATCATGTCCGGATAGCGCTCGCCCCAGAGCCACGTGTGCATCCCGCCCATCGACGTCCCCATCACGAGCCGCAGGTGATTCACGCCCAGGCCGTCCGCGACGAGCCGATGCTCGGCTGCCACCATGTCGACGTAGCCGTAGCGCGGGAACTTCGCGTGAAGACCGTCGCTCGGCTTGCTCGACTTTCCATGGCCGATGTCGTCGGGAAGGATGATGTAGAACTTCGCGGCGTCGAGCGGCTGTCCCGGTCCGAACAGCTCGCCGGCGAAGCCCCGGCCCGTGAACTGCCCGCCCGTGCCGCCCGTGCCGTGCATGACCAGCACGGCGTTGCGCACCACGCCTTGCGCGTCCTTGCGCGGCGTGCCGTACGTCCGGTAGTGCAGCCGCAGCTCGGGGAGCGTCTCGCCCGAGGTGAACTGGAAATCGCGGATGACGAAATCCGCTTCGGTGGGCGCGGGGGGTGCGGAGGGCGTCCCCTGAACGGCAGCCAGCAGCAGCGACGTCAGTATCGACAGCAACATGGAGGTCTCCTGCTCTCGTGCACGATACCACGGGCGCCGGAGGCCGCGGAGAGGACGGGGCGCGCGGAGACGACGATCACACGGAGACGACGATCACACGGAGACACGGAGGCCACGGAGGAGCGCGGAGAAGATCAGGCGCGACGGACATCCGGGTGGTGCGGTGCCGGTCTGGCCGCGCTGTGCGCGGTAAGACGGTCAGAGATCCACAGATGCAAACACGCGAAATCTCCGAGGCGTGCTTGCATCTGTGGATCTCTGACCGTCTGTTCCGCCGGCCGAGGTCCGCCGAGGCCGGCGACCAGACCGGCACCCTCCGTGCGTCTCCGTGTCCTCCGTGCCTCCGTGTCATGTCTTTCTTCGTGCCCTCCGTATGACGAGCGTCATAGGGCTCCGCGTCCTCCGGGCCCACAATCGAAGGATGCAGACCTCCCCGACGTGGACCGAGATCCTGATGACCGATCACGAGACGACCGAGCGCGTCTTTGCCGCGTTCGAGCAGGCGCTCGCCGGTCCCACCCCGCCATCGACGTCCATCGTCGCCGACGCGCTGGAGTACTTCACGGGCTATGTCGAGCGCTGCCACAACCACAAGGAGGAGGATCACCTGTTCCCGCTGGCCGAACAGCTCGGCGTGCCGCGCGAGGGCGGGCCGCTCGCCATCATGATCATGGAGCACCGCCGCAGCGAGGAGGCGCTCGCCGCGCTGCGGACCTTCGCGGGGGAGTACATCGGCGGGCGCAACGACGCGCTGCCCGGCCTGCAGAAAGCGTTCGCGGAGTACTCGTCGATCCTGAAGGAGCATTTCTGGAAGGAGAACGACATCCTGTTCCCGATGGCGCGCCGCATCTTCGAGGACAAGGATGATGCGACAGTGCTGGCGGGGATTGCGGAAGTGGAGGGGCGGTTCGGCTCGGACACGCGCGAGCGGTTCTACGCGCTCGCGGCGCGGATCGTCGAGACCAGCCAGATGCGCGACCTGTCGGAGAACCTGCCGAAGGACGTGCTGGCCGCGATTCTCAACACGCTGCCGATCGAGCTGTCGTTCGTGGACGCCGACGATCGCGTGCGCTACTTCAGCCACGAGAACCACGCGAAGATCTTCGGCCGCACGCGCGGCGCGATCGGCCGGGTCGTCGAGCAGTGCCACCCGCCGCAGAGCGTGCACAAGGTGAAGAAGATCCTCCAGGCGTTCAAGAACGGCGAGCGCGGCGTCGCCGAGTTCTGGCTGGACTTCGGCGGCCGCAAGGTGCACGTGCGCTATTTTGCCGTGCGATCCGCGGAGGGACAGTACCTGGGCTGCCTGGAGACGGTGCAGGACATCACGCCCATCCAGGCGATTACGGGCGAACGTCGGCTGGTCGACGAGGCGCTGGCGATATAACGGTGCTGGTGGCTGGGGGCTGGGCGCTGGCACCTGACACCGGTACTGTCACCTTGCGTCTGACGCGATGGCGATCGTGGCCTTCATGGAAACGATTATAGTGATAGCTGGCAGCAGGCGGCAGGCAGCTGGCAGCAGATCACACGGCCGGCTGCATGCTACCGGAATACGCACGAAGCCGCGTGGCAGCGTGACTCACTGCGCGCTGTCTGCTGCCAGCTGCATACTGCCTACTGCCTACTTCTCATGACTCACATCGCCATCATCCAGGGACATCCGGATCCAGCGGGCAACCGCTTCGGGCACGCGCTCGCGGCGGCGTACGCCGACGGCGCGCGCGCGGCAGGACACATCGTCAGCCTGACGGACGCCGGCCGCCTCGAGTTTCCGCTGGTGCGCACGAAAGAGGATTTCGAGACGGGGCCCGTGCCCCCAGCCATCGTGGAGGCGCAAGCGGCAATCGAAGCGGCCGCCCACCTCGTCTTCTTCTATCCGCTCTGGTTCGGGACGATGCCCGCGCTGTTGAAGGGATTCATCGAACAGGTGTTCCGGCCTGTGTTCGTCAACGGCGCGGTGGGGAATTTCTCCAACCTTCGACTCAAAGGAAGGACGGCCAGGCTGGTCGTCACGATGGGGATGCCGGCACTGGCCTATCGCTGGATGTTCGGTCGCTTCGGCTGGAACGGCATGGAGGCTGGCATGCTGAAGCTGTGCGGCATCGCTCCGGTCAGCACCACGCTCATCGGCCAGGTTGATGCCTCCGCCGCGGCGCGCGCGGGCTGGCTCGCGAAGATGCGAATCCTCGGGCAGCGTGGGGCGTGAGGCTGACAGTATTGGGCGGGCAGCGGGACTCACTGCCAGCTGCCTGCTGCCTGCTGCCAGCTGCCTGCCGTCACACTGCCAGCTGCTTGCTGCCAGCTGCCAGCTGACTTGATCAAAGAAGCCGGCCGCCCCTTGGGGGGGACGGCCGGCACGAGGGAGGGAGGAGGTTAGGAGACTGAGAACCCCGGGGATCAGAAGCGATAGAGCAGCCTGACGAACCCCGTGTTCCCCTTGTACGGCCGGTTTCCGTAACCGGTCGAGATCTCGCCGAGGTAGTCGATCCTCGGCGTGCCAGGCGTCAGGTCGATGGTGTTGAAGTCGCTCACGTCGAGCTTCTCGTACCACCAGCCGAGGCCGATGCCCACCTTGGGCTGGAAGAAGTACTTCACGTCGGCGCTCACCCGCCGCCACTTGTTGGTGACGTCCGGGAGCGCCAGGAACGTGCCCGCCGCGATCAGCGAGGAGATGCGCGAGCCGCCGTGAATGAACGCGTTGTCCGAATCGCTGAAGTCATAGTTCAGGCTGATGTCGGTGTTCTTGATGGCGCGGGACAGGTCCAGGTAGATGTCGAACGAGTTGACCGTCTCGTCGTTGTCGAGCGTCCAGTCGCGCGCCGGGTCGTTGAACTGCACATCCGGAAGCGGGTTGGCGTTGCGCGACTTCTGCATCGACTGGAACTTGTCGCGGCCGAAGTTGACGCCGAATGCGACCGTCTCCTTCGGCGCGATGTTCAGGCCGACGTTGATCGATGAGTTGTCGTTGCTCAGCAGCCCGAACTCGTGCCCTTCCCCGTTGTAGACGTCTTCGCCCTTGGCGAACGAGGTCGTCAGGTCCACCCCTGACATGGGCGTCAGGATCACCAGCACGGTCCCGCGATTGCGCTTGCTGTCCGCCTCGTCGTAGAACCGCAGGTTCGGCTGCCCGCCGCCGTGGACGATCGTGTCCTCCGAGAACCCGGACCCCTTGCGGATCGTGTGCGTGTAGATGCCGCGCAGCGTCACGTACTGGCTGCGCATGGTGTCGATCGACACCCGGAAGATGTCGTCGGTCATGTCGCTGAACGACCGGCCGGTGCGGTCGAACGAGTCGTTCCCGTAGCCCAGCCGCAGCGCGGTGTAGGGCGCGATGTTGAACGTGGCGTTGACGTCGAGCGTCTTCCGCGTGATGTCGAACGCCTCGGTCTCGCCGCCGGTCTCCTCAGGGACCGCGTCGAACCGCACGTACTCGACCGCCTCGAACGCCGGCGTGCGGTTGTCGTGGTTGTTGTAGCGGTACCGCATGTTCAACGACACCCACCGGTTCGGCCGCGAGTTGAAGTTGACGAGCGCGTTCACTCCGCGCACTTCGGCCTTGGCCGTGTTCCGCTCCAGGTGTGCCAGGTCGTGGAATACCGAGTAAACCGTCGGACTCGCGATGACCGGGTTGATCGTCCACGGGATGAGCGCGTCGTTCTGCTTCATGCTCGAGAACGACAGCGTCGCGTTGACGCTGGTGTGCGCCGGCATCTTGTACAGGCCCGTGGCGCTCACCACGTTCATGCTGCTGTCGGGCGGCATCGACATGCGGCCCTGCGCGGGACCGTTGCCGTTGCTGTAGCCGCTGCAGTCGTACGGCCCCATGGCGACCCCGCTCTGACACGGCGGGTTCGTGATGGCCAGGCCGTTGCTGAAGTCGGTCGCCCGGATCGGGTTGTCCCACACCAGGTCGTGGATCTTGTTGTCGAACCACGATCCGGTCCATCCCACGCGGACCATGCCCTTCTGAGTGGCCCATTCGGCGCCGACCGACACGTCGTTCGACCGGTTGTCGAGCGGCAGCGGCAGCTCGTTCGCGTTGTTGAACGCAAAGGCCCCCGCCCAGGGCATCGTCCCGCTCTTCTTCGTCGAGGCGAAGGTCAGGTGGATGTTCATGTCCGGCGTGGCGTTGTAGGTCAGCCCACCCCCGCCGACCGTGCGCAGCTGCTGCATCTCGAACTGCGTGGCGAGGCCGCGGTAGATCGACGGCGTGTTCAACTGCGCCGCCGACGTCGGGATCCCGACGATGCCGGGTGTCTTGCTCTGGACGGCCAGCCGCGCGGACGGGTCGAGCGTGAACGTCGCGGTCGGACTCGTCCCGGCCTGCACCCACGGCGTGGCCGCCTGGTAGAAGTAGTTGAGCGGCGTCGAGTCGAACAGGCCGATCACCTTGATCCTGCCGCTGTTGTAATCGGCCACGTACGACTGGTCGCGGTAGCCGACGTTATACGCGCGCGCGGCGAAGGAGAACGTCTCGGTCTTCTTGCCGAACAGGATTTGCGAGACGGCGCCGTCCTTCAGATCGGAGTAGCGCTCGTAACGCGCCTTGTCGCCCGTCGTGGACGTGGCGCGGACGCCGAGATCGACGAGGCCGAGCTCGGGGGCGACCGGTGCGGTCACCGGCGCCTGCGGGGGAACATTCTGCTGTTGCTGCTGCGGCTGCCCCTGGGCGTTCGCCACGGTGGCGGAGGCCAGCAGCAGCGCGGCAATCCCTATGGTCACTGTGTTGCGCATCTGCATTCTCCTCACCTAGCGTAGGAAAGCCTTGCCCGACGGGGCGTTCGAGCCGTGGATCTGCTGGTGGCACGACACGCACGCCTTGCCGAAGATCTTGTTCGCGTTGGTCGAGTTCTTCAGCACGAAGCCTTCGTACACCGTGGGGGGATGCCGCGACGTGACGTGGCAGCGCTGGCAGAGGTACGGCTGCTTGGCCACGAGCATGCGGTCGTTGTTCGACCCGTGCGGATCGTGGCAGGTCGTGCAGCTGTCGGCCACGGGCGCGTGCTCCCAGAGATACGGGCCGCGCTTCTCCTGGTGGCAGCTCGTGCAGCTCTCGTCCACCGTCGTGCCCGCCTTGAGCAGCTTGACGTTGGTGGAGCCATGCACGTTGTGGCACGACGAGCACTGCAGCTTGTCTTCGCGGACCGGCATGTGATTGAACCGGTGCTGCTTGTTGGTGATGTTCTTGTGGCAGCTCGCGCAGATCTGAGCCTCGTTCGTGGCGTTGAGCTGCTTCTCCCCCTTGGAGCTGTGGACGCTGTGGCAGCTCAGGCAGCCGACCTTGCGCTGGTCGTGCTGGCTGCCGTCCCAGAGCGCGTGCGCCGAGCGGTTGTGGCACGACGTGCACGTGTCGCTCGCCGCGCTGGCGTCCAGGGTCTTGGGGTTGACGATCTTGGCCTTGTCGCCGCCGCCTTCGACGTGGTCCTTGCCACCGCCGTGGCAGCTCTCGCAGCCGTGCATGGCCGCCGGAGTCTTCGCGTTCGACTTCAGCGCGTGCGCGGTGCCTTTGTAGGCCTGTCCTTCGTGACAGGTCAGGCAGGTCTCTTCACCGACGTAGTTCGCGGCAACGCTCTGTTGCGGCGCCCCCGCCTTCGCGGCCTGGGGTCTGGCGGCCGTCGGATGGGCCGTTCCGATGAGACCGACGACCGCAACGAGACCTGCGATGGCCAGTCCTGCTCGCATGACGATTGATCGCATATAAGCGCACTCCCGCACTTTATGAAGGAGGGAGCCGCGGACGTTGCCGCTCCCGGCTCGTCCAGAGAGCAAGCCACAGACCACGCGTGTGGAGCATGCGATCGTTGAATTCCCGAACGATTCAACAGGATGACGGGAGATCGTCGGTGAGATCGCTGCCGGTTTTCTGAGAGAGTGACGGAAAGCCGATGAGGAGAAACGGTGCTGCGAAATTCAACGATGAGATTTGCAGCAGCAACAAGCTACAACGTAGACGGTAGACAACATGCGACAGGAGGAAGAGAGGAAAGGGAGGCTTGCACGCAGCATGCGCGAGCAGCCGGTCTGGCAGCGCGTCGCGCGCTGAGAGGATCTGAGATCCACAGATGCAAGCACGCCTGAGCGTTCCGCGTGTTTGCATCTGCGGATCTCAGATCCTCTCTATGCCGGCCTGGAGAATGACCGCAGGCCGGCGCCAGACCGGCGTCCACTCCGCGCGTCTCCGTGATCTCCGTGCCTCCGTGTGAAGGTCGACACGCCTTCCCTCCTCCCCTGCTCCTGCCGATTCCTGGTCGCCCGGCCAGCGGGAGAGACGCCGATCATTGATGCGTGTCCGGAACTGTGTGGACGAGATCCCTGTACCTCCGCTCGTGCGGGAAGGAAATCGACAGGAAGTAGTACCGTTGGCCCTTGGAGTCTCCTCCTCCGCGCGTGGCAACGATGCGCGTGTTGCTCAGCCAGCGCTTCGTCCGGGGCGACAGCGCACCCGTAGCGTCGAGCTCGCTCAGGGCGATGCTGCGTTCATAGCGGCGAGGCCGGTCCGGTTCCGCCTGGAGCACCGCCTGCGCGGCGGCTCGCACCTCTTTGACAGGAGGGGAAACGAACTGCCGGGTCCACGCGAACAGGAAAGTGCCCCAGCACAGCGCAATGAGTCCCATCGCGCCGAGCAACTGGCCCGCGTACCGCCGTATCGTGCGCGCATCCGTCTGCACGCCCCTGAACGCCACGAAACTCTGGTGAAGCGCGAGGCCCGTGCCGACGGCCGCGATGGTCACCGCAATCGTGGTGGGCATCGTCCGAAGATACGGGTAGAGGTACGGATAATCAGGCGGTAGCTGAAATCGAACCATGACGGCGGTCCATAGATTCCCCGCGAACCGCCCCAGAACCTCGCTTCCCCAGAACGCAATCCAGCCGGTCGCGACGAGGGCGGGAAGGAACAGCCCCACGGCAACGGCCGCTCGGATCGTGTGGCCGACGAGTGTGGCCGCCCAGAAGCTGAGCACGATCGCCAGGCCGACGGTCACCCACACCCTCGGCTGTGACACCGCATCGAAGATATCCCGTTGCATGTCCGGCGCCGCCCAGGCGATCGTGGCGAGCGCGGACGGTAGCGCAATCACGAGGACGGCTCCGAGCAGCAGTGAGACCGCGAGCTTCACCCCCCACTGCACACGGGCGGACACCGGCAGCGTCATATGCCACTGGCGAACGCCGACGGTGGCCTCCTCCCCCACCCCTACCGCGCCGGCGAGCATGATCGCGAGCGGGACGTAAAACATGAGCAGAAAAAAGAACACGTTAAGGGCGATGCGCGGCCGCGGCGGCATCAGCGGCTGCAATCCAAAGAACGCGACGGCAATGAGCCAGCACCCGGAAAAGAGCGCCGCGACGAGAATCGTCGGCCGATGCAACAAGAGTTCCTTGCACACCAGATTTCGAATGGCGCCGGCCGGGCGTGCACGCAGAACCGACCACGTCGCGCCGCCAACAGACGACGACTGATCGCCGTACGCGGCGTCGGTGACCTGGAAGCGCGTGAACATCCGCCAACCGAGCCAGAACGTGACGGCGGCATACGCGAGCTGGATGGCGATCGTCGGCGGCGTCGCGGCGAAGGGGTCGATCGGCCGTCCTTGCAGTTGTGAGAGCGCAAACCCCTGCGCCAGCATGAGCAGGAACAGCGCGGCCATGCTGAACGCCAGGCCGCCGATCGTCGATCGCGCGACCAGCGTCCACAACGGCGCCGAGCAGAGGATCGCGATCAGATACAACAGCTCCGGGCCCATCGGCTGCTCGCCGATCGCCAGAGGCCCGAGGCGGACGACCGCGTACTGGAACGCCACGACCGCGCAGGCGACCGAGACGAGCGCCGCCCACTTCTCGAACCAGACGCGCGTGCGCGCGATCGGCTGGCTGAGGAGCAGCACCAGCGTGCGCTGCTGGAACTCGCTGCCGAACGAGGTGGCCGCCAGCATGGCCATGCCCACGAAGAAGGACAGCAGCAGCACGCGCACCGCCAGACCGAAGATCGCGCGCGTGTGCGAGTGGCCGCCCACCATCGCCAGGATCGCGGCTCCCACGATCAGCCCCGCCGGGGGCATCAGCACGCGAAGTTCTTTCAGGGCGCGTGTCAGCATCACCTGTTCCCTGTCAGCGGGCAGCTGGCAGCTGGCGGCTGGCAGTGTGTCTCGCTGCCTGCTGCCTGCTGCCTGCTGCCCGCTGCCCGCTGCCCGCCGCCTGCTGCCTGCTGCCAGCCGTCATTGCAGCGCCGCCACGAACACTTCCTCGAGCGACAACGACTCGGTCGAACAGGACTCTGGCGACGAGCCCCGGATCTCGTCGAGCAGCCGCGCGGTGTCACTCGAAGCGAGGACATCCAGCTCGCGCTCGTGCCGCCGCACGCGAAGCGCCCCGGCGAGGGCGAGCTCCGGCGCCGGGCCCGCAAAGCGCGCACGGATGCGCTGGTACCGCTCCCGCGCCCGGTCCGCTTCGAGCGACAGCACCGCGCGCCCCTCGTCCATGATCGTGAACTCGTCGATCAGCCCCTCGAACTCCGCGATGAGATGCGTCGAGACGAAGATCGTGCGGTTGGCCGGATCCGCGTCCTGGTACGCGCCGATCACCGTCTCGATGAACTCGCGGCGGACGATGGGATCGAGCCCCGACGTGGGCTCGTCGAGCAGCAGCAGCTCGGGCTCCGGACAGATTGCCGCGATGAGCGCCACCTGCGTGCGCTGCCCGCGCGAGAGCGCGCCGGTCTTCTGCGACTCGTCGAGCCTGAACCGCTTCAGGAGGTCGCGCTCGGTGTCACGGTTCCAGCGCGATCGGAACGACGCGACGTAGTCCAGCGTCTCGCGTACCGTCATCCACGGGTAGAACGCGACCGCGTCGGGCACGAACGCGATCCGCCGCTTGACCTCCACTTCGTGCTGCGCCGGATCGAGGCCGAACATCCGCACGCGGCCCCCGCGCGGCCGCAGCAGGTTCAGCAGGCACCGCATCGTCGTCGTCTTGCCCGCCCCGTTCCTGCCGAACAGCCCGTAGCAGCGCCCGGGGGCCACCGAGAGGCTGAGATCGTGGACCGCGTCCTTCCGGCCGTACGCGTAACTCAGGTTCGCGATGTCGATCACGGGCGCGGCGGTCGTGTCGCTCATGAAGCCCCCTGCCTCTGCGCGTCGTTCGCCTTCTGGCGGACGGCGAGCGCGTCGAAACGCTCCGTGACGAGATCCAGGAACTCCGCGCGGGACACCTGGAGATGATGCGCCTCGACGATCGCCTCGTCGATCCGATCGACGACGAGCCGGCGGCGCGCGTCCTTCTTCAATGGCGACTGCGCGGTTTTGACGAAACAGCCGCGGCCCGCCTGCGTCTCGATGATCCCCTCGGACTCGAGCTGCGTGTAGGCCTTCGCGACCGTGTTGCGGTTGACCCGGAGCTCCTCGGAGAGCGGCCGGATGCCGGGGAGCGACTCACCGGTCCGCAGGACGCCGGACGCGGTCGCCGCCTTCACCTGATCGACGAGCTGCAGGTAGACGGGCTTCGCGGACTTGAAGTTGAGTTGAAACAGCACTGCGGCCTACTGTCATATTACAGTAGGACAGTACGGCCGCAGATGTCAAGGGAGTGCAGCGTGACAGCGGGACACTATTCGCCCGACACCTCCGTACGCTAGACAAAGACCTGCATTCTACGTTCTACATTCCAGTTTCGACATTTCACCGGCGCGGATCCCCTTTCACAACGAGCGCCTGCGTATAGGTGTTGCCGTCGACCGTCAATCTGACCGTGTATGAGCCCGGTTGCGCTGCGGGTGCTCCGCCCCGCCCGCCGCCGCCACCGCCGCGGCCGCCCGGCGCCGGTGTCGGACGGAAATCCCACACCCACCGGTGCATGCCGGCACTCGTCGGCATCGCGACAGGCGACGGCGCCCACAGCATCGACACGGTCAGCGTATCGGGGTTGACCGGCGTGCGCGGATCGTCGCTCGCATAGCGGCGCACCGTCACGCCGGAGGCATCGAGGATCTCGATGACGACCGGACCGGTGGCGCCGGATTTCAGGTAGTAATCAATGATGGCGCCGTTCGGCGGGTTTTCCGCCTGCGCCTCGTCCTTCTGCGTCGGCGTGCCGTTGTCGCTGCCGGGCGGCAACTGCACGGCCTCGGACGGCTTGAACAGGAACGCGTTCGCGCCCGCCACCGTCGCGTCCGCCTGGCGCAAGGCGCTGATGTCGTCGATCACCCAGAACCCGCGCCCGTGCGTGGCGACGATGAGATCGTTGTCCTTGATCGCGATGTCGCGCACCGACACCGGCGGCAGGTTCAACTGCAGCGACTGCCAGTCGTCGCCGTCGTTGAACGACACGAACACACCCAGCTCCGTGCCCGCGAACAGCAGGCCGCGGCGCTTCGGATCCTCCTTCACCGTCTGCATGTAGACGCCGGCCGGCAGTCCCTTGACGATCTGCTGCCAGCTCTTGCCGCCATCCTTCGTGCGATAGACGTGCGGCTCGTTGTCGGTCAGGCGATGCCGATCGATCGCCGCGTAGGCCTCGTTCGCGTCGAAGTGCGACGCGTCCATCATCACCACCTTGCTCCACGGCGTCAGCTCGGGCGGCGTCACGTTCCGCCACGTCTTCCCGTCATCCTCCGTCACGTGGATCAGTCCGTCGTCTGTTCCGACCCAGAGGAGCGGCGCGCCGAGCGGCGACGGCGCGATGGTATAGATGACACCGCGGCGCTTGCCCTGCGGCGCATCGGCGGCCGTCGCCTCGTCCAGGTTGGGCGGCACGCCGGGATCCTCGCGCGTGAGGTCCTGGCTGATCTGTGTCCAGTGCTCGCCGCTGTCGGTCGTCTTGAAGAGGAACTGGTTGCCGAAATACAGAGCGTGCGGGTCCGCCGCGGAGAACACGAGCGGCAGCGTCCAGGTATGGCGGGCCGGCTCGGACATGCCGCGCTCGGGCGACACATTCTTCGACTGGCCGGTCGGGACGTTGCACCAGCTCACGGTGCCGCCGAAGAGAATCTCCGGATGGAGCGGATCGGGCGCCGTGTAGCCGGCCTCCCCGCCCGCGCACGCCGGTGCCCAGTCGCGCATCGAGATGCCCGCGAACTTCGCGCGCGAGGCGACCGCGACCGCGCCGCTGTCCTGCTGCGCGCCGGTGGCCCAATAGGGGAAGCGATAATCCGGAGCTACGTGATAGAGCTGCGCGGTCGGCTGGTTCAGCCAGGAGCTCCACGTGGGAATGTCCGCCGTGCCGTCGAGGCTGACGATCGCGCCCTGGTCGCTCGCAAGGATCATCAGGTTCGAGTCGGCGGGGTTGATCCACAGGCCCATGTAGTCGTCGCCGCCCGGCGATCCCTTGATGGGCGCGCCCCACGTCTTCCCTCCGTCGCGCGATCGATAGAGCGCGGTGTTGGGCACGTAGACGAGGTCGGGGTTTTTCGGATCGACGGAGATCTTGCAGAAGTACCAGCCGCGCCCCCAGAGACGCTGCTCGCCGGAGATCTTCGCCCACGTCGCGCCGGCGTCTTCCGAGCGATACAGTCCACCTGCCTTCGCGTCGACGATCGCGTAGACACGCGCGGGCCTGCTCGCCGCGATCGCGATGCCGATGCGGCCGACACCTTCGGCGGGCAGCCCTGCCGTCAACTGTTTCCACGTCGTGCCGCCGTCAATCGACTTGTAAAGGCCGCTCCCGGGTCCGTAGGACGGCGGGTAGATGCTCCACGGCGGACGCCGGGTGCTCCACAGACTCGCATAGACAACCTGCGGGTTCCTCGGATCGACTGCCACGTCGGCCGCGCCGACGTTCTCGTTCTTGAAAAGGACCTTCTGCCACGTCGCCCCGCCGTCGCGCGAGCGGAACACGCCGCGATCCGGGTTCGGTCCGTACACGTGACCGAGCGCGGCCACGAACACGACGTTCGCGTTCCTCGGATCGACCGCCACGCGCGCGATCTGCCGCGTGTCGTCCAGGCCGATATGCGTCCACGTCTTCCCCGCATCCGACGATTTGTACATCCCGTTGCCGTAGCTGATCTGCGATCGCATGTCGGCTTCGCCCGTGCCAACGTAGACGACGGACGGATTCGACGGGGCGACGGTGACGGCGCCGATGGAGGCAATCGGCTGCGAGTCGAAAATCGGCAGCCACGTGCGTCCCGCGTTCGTCGTCTTCCACAGCCCTCCGCCCACCGATCCGAAGTAGAACGTGTGCGGCTGGCCCGGCACGCCGGTCACCCCGTTCACGCGCCCGCCGCGGAACGGCCCGATGAGACGCCAGTGCAGACCGGAGTACAGGCTCGGCGCGATGGACGCCTGCGCCTGCCCCGCAATCGGTGCGGCACGCCCGAGGACAATCGCTCCGGCGACGACAACGACGAAGATGGCGAGGCGGCGAACCAATCGCATTGGACGTTCTCCTGATCTACAGCTTCCAGTTTCCAGCTTCCAGCTCCCAGCTCCCAGCTTCCAGCTACGAGCCCCGAGCCCCGAGCCCCGAGCCCCGGGCCCCGAGCCCCGATCTACTTTATTCGTGCGCCCTCGTCTACCAGCACGGTAATGGACGATCCATGGAACACGCGCTCGGTCGCTCTCTGGAAGTCCGCGGCCGAAGCTCTTGGGATCTCCATGAACTTCTGCGGATTGCGATCGACGAGCGGAAACCACGAGCTCTGGATCTGCACCATGACGCGGTGTCCCTTGCGGAACGCATGGTAGACGTCCGGCAGCTCGTAACGGATCGACGTCGCCTGGCCGGGCACGAACGGCTCCGGCTTCTCGAAGCTGTTGCGGTATTTCCCGCGAAACGGCTCGCCGCGCACGAGCTGCTGGTACCCGCCCATCTTCACCGCATTCGACGGCGGCCGCTGCCCTTGCGGCGGGAGCGGCGTCGGGTAGTCGCCGGGGTACACATCTATGAGCTTGACGACGAAGTCCGAGTCGGTGCCTGAGGTGGACACGGTGAGATCGACCTTCACCGGCCCGGCGATCACGAGATCGGCGTCGAGCGGCCCGGTCTGATAGACCAGCACGTCCGGCCTCTGCGAGGCAAATCGCTGATCCTCGGTCATGTAGTCGCCTGTTATCCCCGGGACGATGTATCCGACGTACGGCACCGGATGATTCGGATCGCTCACGTACTCGTCGTACGTTGTGGGGTTGGGAGTTGGGCGTTGGGAGTTGGGAGTCTGAAGTTTGGAGTTGGCAGTTTGAGAGCTCGGGAGTTGGGAGTTGGAAGTTGGGAGTTGGGCGTTGTCTGCGAGCCGTCCGTCAAGGGCGAAGCTCAGTGTGAGCGGCTTTGCGTCCTTCGGCGGCCACTCGGTGTGCCGCCGCCACTCGTTGATGCCGGTCAGAAACATCCAGGCTTCCGGCAGATCGACTGTCTTGTCCTTCAGGTACTTCACGAAGAACGGGAATTGAATGCGCTCGCGGAAGAACTCGCCGGTCTTCACCGAGAAGTTCAGGTTGCCGAGCCGGTCGCCCGGACCGCGGCCCCACCCGCCGTGCGACCACGGGCCCATGACGAGCATGTTCGGCGTGGCGGGGTTCTTCCGCTCCACGGATCGATACACGCGGAGCGGCCCGAGCGGATCCTCGGCGTCGAACCATCCGCCGACGTTCAGGACCGCGCACTTCACGTTGTCCATGAACTTCCAGACGGAGCGTTTCTTCCAGAAGTCGTCGTAGGTCGTGTGATCGACGATTTCCTGCCAGTACGCGGCAGCTCCCCCGAACAGCTCCTGGTTCATGCGCGAGAGCGGCGGCGCGTGCAGCAGAAAGTCGTACGCGTCCGGCGTGCCGGGATCGAAGCGGATTGCAGGCTTTGGCGGCGTGGGCCCATCGGGGCGCGGCACGAATCCCGAGTAGAACCCGAAGTTCGCCCCCAGCATGAACGCGCCGTTGTGATACACGTCGTCGCCCATGTAGTAGTCGGCGGTGGGCGCCTGCGGCGAGGCGGCCTTCAGCGCCGGGTGCGAGTCGATGATGCTGGCAGCCACGTGGAAGCCGGGCTGCGACACGCCGACCATCCCGACGCGGCCGTTGTTGTTCGGCACGTTCTTCAGCAGCCACTCGATCGTGTCGGAGGCGTCGCTGCTCTCGTCCACGTCCTTCGACGTCTTCTTGACGGGGATGTATGGGCGAACCTGCTGGAACTCCCCCTCTGACATGTAGCGGCCGCGCGCGTCCTGGTAGACGAAGATGAAGCGCTCCTTCTGGAAGTGCTCGGAGGGCCCGAGCGACGCGCGGTACTGATCGACGCCGTATGGCGCGACGTTGTACGGCGTCCTCGTCAAGAGGAACGGGTACTTCTCGGACGTGTCCTTCGGCGCATATATAGAGGTGAAGAGGCGCACGCCGTCCCGCATCGGGACCCTGTACTCGTACTTGGTGTACTGCGCCCGGACCTCATCGGCCCCGGCCGGGGCCTGCTGCGCACCCGGCCGGCCCGCAAGCAGGAGAATGCCCACTGCAAAGGCGACCGAGCCATGACTCTTCAGTTGAGGTGTCCTGAGCATGCGGCATTCTACCCGGAACTCGAAGACTGTCACGCTGCACGCGCCGAGGGCATCGCTGCACGAAGGGCGCCGAAGACTGTCACGCTGAACGCGCCGACGGCTTTCATTGCACGAAGGGCACGAAGACCGCCATTCTCATTGGTGCTGCCGGTCTGGCCGCGCTTCGCGCGGTGAGGGGGTCTGAGATCCGCAAACACAAACACGCCCGCGGTTGTCGCGTGCTTGTGTTTGTGGATCTCAGGCCCCCTCTAACGCACCTCTAACGCCGGCCCGAGGCTGCCGAGGGCCGGCGCCAGACCGGCATCAGCTCCGTGCGTCTCCGTGCCCGCCGTGCCTCCGTGTGACCGCCTCTCTTCCTCCCCTGCTCTTGTTTCTGGGGACCCGGCCTGCGGGATAGAATGCAGCGTTCAGCCATTGCCTGGAGGATCTACGCATGGTTTCTTTTGTCGCCCGACACCGCACCGGCCTGCTGGCCGCCATTTGCGTTGCCGAATTCGCGGTTGCCGTCGGCTCCGCGCAGCAGCGAAGCGGCCGGCCCGGCCAGCCGGCCGCCTCGCGTGACCGCGCCGTCGCACCGGCGGCGCTGACCGCCGCCGACTACGCGCGCGCCGAGAAGTTCATGGGCTACAACACCACGCCCCTTGTGTATCGCAGCGGCGTCCGCCCGACGTGGCTGCCCGACGATCGGTTCTGGTATGCGGTCACGACGGCAGCCGGCCCCGAGACGGTGCTCGTCGACGCGTCGAAAGGCACGAAGTCGGCGTGCGACCTGCCCGCGTGCGCCGAGGCGCGCAGGACGGCGGGGCGCGGAGGGCGCGGCGGCCAGGGCGGCGGGCGTGGCGCGGCCGCGCCGCGCAACGACGTCGTCTCGCCCGACGGCAAGCGCGCCGTCTTCATCCGTGACTGGAACCTGTGGGTGCGCGATGTCGCGACGCGCAAGGAAACACCGCTGACCTCGGACGGCGTCAAGGACTTCGGATACGCGACCGACAACGCGGGATGGACGAAGAGCGACCGGCCCATCGTCATGTGGTCGCCCGACTCGAAGAAGGTCGCCACGTTCCAGCAGGATCAGCGCAACGTCGGCGAGTGGTACCTGGTCACGACGAAGGTCGGCCACCCCGAGCTCCAGGCGTGGAAGTACCCGCTGCCCGGCGACCGGGTCGTCTCGATGATCCACCGCGTCGTCATCGACGTGGACGCGCCGAAGGTCGTTCGGTTCAAGATGGACCCGGACCAGCACCGCTCCACGCTCTGCGACAACCTGGCGTGCCGCGGCAATCAATGGGAAGACGTGCAGTGGAACCCCGATTCATCGAACCTGGCGTTCGCCTCGACCTCGCGCGATCACAAGAAGACGTGGCTTCGCGTGGCCGATGCGGCAACGGGCGCCGTGCGCGACGTGCTCGAGGAAACCGTCCCGACGTTCTTCGAGTCCGGCAACGGCCGCATCAACTGGCGCTACCTCCCGGCGTCGAACGAGGTGATCTGGTTCTCCGAGCGCGACAACTGGGGGCAGCTCTATCTCCACGATCTCCAGACCGGCAAACTCAAGCAGCAGATCACGGCCGGTGAAGGCAACGTCACGCAGCTCCTGCGCGTGGACGAAAAGAACCGCGTGCTCTTCTTCCAGGGCGTCGGCAAGGAAAAGGGGCGCGATCCGTACTTCACGCACTTCTACAGGATTGGCATGGACGGCCGAAACCTGGCGCTGCTGACGCCGGAGGATGCGAACCACGACATCTCGCTGGCGGAGTCCGGCAAGTACTTCGTCGACAGCTACTCGAAGCCCGACGTGCCCGCGGTCGCCGTCCTGCGCGACGCCGGCGGCACGCTGATCCTCGATCTCGAGAAGGCGGACATCACGAAGCTCGTCGCCACCGGCTGGAAGCCGCCGACGCCGATCACCGTCAAGGCACGCGACGGCCAGACCGATCTTCACGGGTTGATGTATCGGCCGACGACGCTCGAGCCGGGGCGCAAGTATCCGATCGTCAATCACATCTATCCGGGCCCGCAGACCGGCAGCGTCGGGGGCCGCAGCTTCTCTGCGGCGCGCGGCGATTCGCAGGCGCTCGCCGAGCTCGGCTTCATCGTCGTCGAGATCGACGGCATGGGCACGCCGTGGCGATCGAAGAAATTCCACGAGGCGTATTACGGCGACATGGCCGACAACACGCTGCCGGACCAGGTCACCGGCATGAAGCAGCTCGCGGCCAAGCACCCGTACATCGATATCGATCGGGCGGGCATCTGGGGACATTCGGGCGGCGGCTTCGCGACGGGCTCCGCGATGTTCCACTACCCCGACTTCTTCAAGGTGGGCATCTCGGAATCAGGGAATCACGACAACCGCGTGTACGAGGACGACTGGGCGGAGAAGTGGGTGGGCCTGCTCGAGAAGAAGCCGGACGGCACGAGCAACTACGACAGCCAGGCGAACCAGAACTTCGCGAAGAACCTGAAGGGGCACCTCCTGCTCGCGCACGGCACGATCGACAGCAACGTGCCGCCCGAGAACACCCTGCTCGTCGTCGAAGCCCTGATCAAGGCGAACAGGGACTTCGATCTGATCATGATGCCGAACCAGGCGCACGGCTACGGCCCGTTCAGCAACTACATGACGCGGCGGCGGTGGGATTATTTCGTCAGATATCTGATGGGCGCGGAGCCGCCCAAGGAGTACGAGCTCACGCCTCCGGACGCACCCGGTCCAGGGCGTTCCGGAGGCGCTGGTCTGCTTCGTTGACGACCGGCTCGAGGCCCGGCGTCTTCACGACGCTGAACATCGCGTCCGGACGAATCACCGACACGACGCTGCCGCCCTCGTCTTCCCACACGCAGACGTTGCACGGCAGGAGCAGGCCGATGCCGATGTCCGCGGTGAGCGCCTTGTGCGCGAGGGTCGGGTTGCAGGCGCCGAGGATGACGTAGCGCCGGAAATCGGCGTCGAGCTTGGCCTTCATCGTGGCCTTGACGTCAATCTCGGTGAGCACGCCGAAGCCTTGCTCCTTCAGCGCGTCGGTGATCCGCTGGCGTGCGGTGTCGAACGGAACGCCCGGCAGATGGACGGTGTGGCCGTACGTCGGGTCTTGCATGGCGGAGCTTCTTTCGTGAACGGATCAGCAGTGCGGGTCGTTCGGTGCGACGTCGCTTTCGGACCGCGCCGACCGGCGCGGGTGGGGCACCGATCAGGTAGGCACGCCCATTTTCGGCAGCAGCCACACCTGCAGCGCGTACCAGACGACGAGGAACACCGCGAAGGTGAGGACAGATTCCATTGAGTTGATTGTACAAGAGGTCGGGCTCGTCGGGGTAATCTTCACGAAACCTGTTGCGCAGGGCTTCAGCCCTGCCTGACCCCTTCGCCGGAGACGACTCGGAGTAATCTTCACGAAACCTGTTGCGCAGGGCTTCAGCCCTGCCTGACCCCTTCGCCCGGAGACGACTCGGAGTAATCTTCACGAAACCTGTTGCGCAGGGCTTCAGCCCTGCCTGACCCCTTCGCCTGAGGCGACATGGAAACGCTCGTCCGGGATCTCCGGCTCGGTTGCCGGCTGCTGCTGCGGCAGCCAGGCTTCTCGCTCGTCGCCGTCCTCACGCTTGCGCTGGGGATCGGCGGCTCGACGGCCATCTTCAGCGTCGTCGATGCCGCTCTGCTGCGGCCGCTGCCCTATCCCAATCCCGATCGCCTCGTTGACATCGACATCGAGGTTCGCCGGTCGAACGGCCACCTGTCGCGAATGGGTCCGGGCATGGAGGACGTGCGCGACTGGCAGGAGGATGGCCGGATCTTCTCGCACGTGGCCGTCTGGCGGAACGCGATCCGGCCAGCCGTCCTGGACGGTCCCCAACCCGAGCGCGTCAGGGTGCTCCACATCTCGGACGGTTACCTGAGTCTGCATGGCGTGCAGCCGTTTCTCGGCAGGGGCTTCGGCCCGGAGGACATGCATCGCGGCGCGCCGCCGGTCGTCATCCTCGGCTACGACTTCTGGCGCAGCCGATTCGGCGGAGATCGCGCGATCGTCGGCACGACCGTCCGTCTCGACAACCAACCGGCGACGATTGTCGGGGTCCTGCCCCAGGGGTTCTACGCCAAGTCAAAGGTCTGGCGGCCCCTGCAGCCCCCGGACTCCGTATTCACGCAGCGTGGATCGGGTGCGTCGACCTATGGACGGATGCGGCCGGGGATCGACATCGAAGAGGCCCAGCGGACGCTTGCCGAACTGACGGCGCGGCTCGACCGCGAACAGGGGCGCGAGGCAGGGACGGTGCGCCTCGAGTCGCTCTATGAGTCGACGACGGCGGGATACTTCACCACGACGAAGATCCTGACGGCGGCGGTGGGGTTCATCCTGCTGATCGCGTGCATCAACGTCGCCGGACTTCTCCTTGCGAGGGGGGCGGCGCGCCGGCCGGAGCTGGCGATCCGCGCGTCCATCGGCGCCGGACGCGCGCGGCTCTTCCGTCAACTGCTGACCGAGAGCGTCGTCCTCTCGGTGGCAGGCGGAGCGGTTGGACTTCTGCTGGCCTGGATCTCGCTCGATGTGCTGGTCGCGAACATTCCGCTGTCGTTGCCCTCGAACTCACCAGTCACGCTCAATCTGCGCGTGCTCGCGTTTGCCGCCGGACTCTCGCTCGCGACCGGGACGTGCTTTGGGCTCGTGCCCGCGATCCGCCTGTCGGGCGTCCGCGTGACCGACGCGCTTTCACACGCGGGGCGTCGTCAGGGTTCCGCGCTGTCGCGCCGCGGCGGACAGGCGCTGATCGCGATCGAGGTGGCGCTCGCGCTCGTGCTCCTGGCCGGCGCCGGGCTGATGATTCGCAGCTTCAGCCACCTGACCGCGATCGATGTCGGATTCGACCCCGAGTCGTTCCTGACCATGGAGGTCGTCCCGGTGAACCCGGACGACGCGACGTTGAAGCAGTACTACCCGGCGCTCGTTGAATCGCTGCGGAACGTGCCGGGCGTCGAGGCCGCTGGGGCCAGCGACCACGTGCCGCTCGCCGGCGGATCGACGATGACCCGCGCGATCGTCGAAGGCCAGCGGATGTCGGTCAACATCAGGCGCTTCGTGCCCGGCTACTTCGAGGCGGTCGGGTTTCGTCTGAAGCAGGGGCGCTTTCCGGCGGCGTCGGATCGGGGCGCGCCGGCGCCGTCGATGCTCAACGAGAAGGCCGCCGCGGAGATGTTCCCGCGCGGCTCCGCCATCGGACGCCGCTTCGAAGTCGCCAAGGCCGAATACGTGGTGCTCGGCATCGTGGGCAACGTCCGTCATTCGGGACCGCTCTGGCCGGCGGAGCCCGAGGTGTATCTCGCGTTCGGCATCGGAGAGGCACGTCCGATGATGATTACCGTGCGGTCGCGCGAGGGAGCGCCGGCGCTCGGGAGTGCCGTGCGTCAGGCCGCACGGGGCGTCGGCCCCCGGGTTGTCGTCGATCGCATCAGGCGCGGCTCCGACTGGTTCGACGATCGGGTCGTCACGCCTCGCCGCCGCACGGTGCTGCTCGGCCTGCTCGGCGGACTCGGGCTGCTGCTTTCGCTCGTCGGGATCTTCGGCATGACCGCGTATGCGGTCGCGCGTCGCACACAGGAGATCGGCGTCCGGATGGCGTTCGGCGCGCGTCCCGCGCAGGTCGTGCGCACGATGGTCCGGGATTCGCTTTGGCCGGTTGGGATCGGGATTGTTTCCGGCCTTGGCGGCGCCGCGCTCGCGACGCGCGTCATTGCGACGTTTCTGTTCGACACGCGGCCGACCGAGCCGGCGACGTTTGCCGCTGTGGCCCTCCTGCTCGGCGTCGCGGCGTGCCTCGCCGCGTGGATCCCGGCGCGCCGGGCGTCGCGCGTGGATCCTGTGGCGGCGCTGCGCGCGGAGTGAGGTTCCCGGCGTTGAGTGGTCTGGTTCGCTTGCTCTTGTGGCGCGCGGCGTCAAGAACCTCGAGATGATTCTCCACAGTCAGGTGCGCCGTCACGAGTCAAGCGTTTTCTCGCGTGCCGTGATCTTTCTTCGCGTCAAGCGTTTGAAGGATGGCCGCACGCCGTTGGCGGTCTCATCTTCCTTGCGGCGGCGCCGCGCTCGGCACGCGTGTCAGTCTCTCGCACGCTCCGCTCGCTCGACCGAGTCCATCGCCTCGTCAACGGCGGCAGTGATCCGTGTTCGGTGCGTGTCATCCATGGCCCCCGGCCTTTCTCCGCACGCGCGTCGTCACTCTCCCCTCAGGACGTCCACCGGATCCAATGCGGACGCCCGCCGGGCTGAGAGGTAGCTGGCCAGGGCGGCAGCCGCCAGCAGAACCAGCGCTACGGACAGGTGGGTCCACGGATCGAGGGGACTCACGCCGAACAGCTGTGACTTCATCAGGCGCGTCAGCCCCGCGGCGGCGCCCAGGCCGATGGCGACGCCGGCGCCGACCAGGGCCAATGCCTGGCGGACGAACATCCGCCGGACTTCCCCGTGTCGCGCGCCGAGCGCGAGGCGGATCCCGATCTCGCGGCGGCGCTGCGAAATCGCGTAGCTCACGATGCCGTACACGCCGATCAGGCCCAGGACGAGTGCCATCGTGCCGGTGATCGCGAGCAACTGCAGCGTCATGGACGTCCGTGCCATCGAACGGTGATAGAGGTCGCCCAGAGTCTGGACACCGGCCGGCGACAGGCTCGCGTTCACCGACCAGACGGCATTCCGGAGATCGTCCAGAAAGCCCGTCGTGCCGACGCGGTCGCTGCGGATCACGAACGATGCTGTGTCACTCGGGACGACGGGAAAGATCGCCGTCTCCGGCGCGGGCAGGTTCAACCCGTGGTGATGAACGTCCTCCATGACGCCCACCACTTCGGACCAGGGGTCCGTTCGGCCAGGACCGATCCGCTTTCCCAATGCGGCGCCGGCCGATCCCCACTCCGCCCGGGCCAGGTTCTCCGACACCAACGCAACGCGGCGGCTCTGATACACGTCGGTCCAATCGAAGGTCCGGCCAGCTATCAGCCGCGTGCGCAGCGTTTCGAAGAAATGCGGCGAGACGAACTGGAGCTCGCGCGGCGACGCGACACCGTCGGCCGCGGCCGTGCCCTCGGCGTAGACGTAGCTGGACCGCCCGTCCCCATCGAGAGGCAGGCCATCGTTGAATCCGGAAAACCCGGCCGACTCCACGCCGGGAACAGCAGCGAGCCGTTCCAGGATCGACTGCCTCATTCGCAGCGCCTGTTCTGGTGTCGGCAGCCCGGTTCGCCCGGCTTCCGGTGCGGCCGCTGTGGGAATCGCGAGCTGAAACGTCAAGACTTGATCGGGATCCCGGAAACCGGCATCCACGTGGCGCAGCGTCACGAACGTCCGGATCATCAGCCCGGAACCGATGAGCAGCACCAGCGCCAGCGCCACCTGCGCGACGAGCAGAAGATGCCGTGCCCGGTTGCCGTGCTGTCCGCCAGCGATCCATCGCCCGCCCCGGGGCAGTGCGTCCGCAAGTTGAAGGCGCGACAACCCGAAGTGCAGGACCGGGATCAGCGCGAACACAAGGGTGGCAAGCACAGACGTGCCCAGCGTCACCAGCAGGACGGTGCGATCGATCGCCACCGTCATGATCTGAGGCAAGTCGCGTCCGCCGAGTGAGAGCAGAAGCGGCAGGCAGAGATAGGCGACGGCCACGCCAGCCACGCCGCCGGCGAGTCCCAGGAGCGCGCTTTCCGTGAACACCACCCGCGCGATGGCGGTCGATCCGGCGCCGAGCGCGCTTCGGATGGCCAGTTCCGGCCGCCGCGCCTGCGTGCGCACCAGCACCAGATTCGACACGTTGGCGCACGCGATCGCCAGCAGCAGGCCGATCGTGCCCATCAGGAGCCACAGCGTGTCGCCGAGGTTGCCGACGACGCTGTCTTTCAGCCACCTGAGATTCGGCCCGAACTGGGCATCCCCCCAGCGCGCTCCGGGCTGGCCGAATTCCTCCATCAGAAGCGGGATCATCCGGGCCACATCCGCGTTCGCGTCACGGAGCGTGACACCCGGCTTCACGCGCGCAATCCCGCGTCCGTCGAAAGACGGAAACGCGGCGGTGGCCCGAACCGGCTGCCGGGGATAGAAGATGTCGGCGGGGTAATCGAAGAACCTGAACGCCTGCGGCAGCACGCCGATCACCTGGCGCGCAATGCCGTCCACGACCAGCGTCTGTGTGAGGGGATCGACGCCGCCGAAATGGCGCTGCCAGTAGCCATAGGAAATGATCGCGGTCGGCACGCTTCCCGGGAGGTCGTCGGCCTCCGTGAAGCCGCGTCCGGCGATCGGGTCGCCTCCCAGGATCGGCAGAACCTCGTGCGTCACCTCGACACTCGGGACGGCCTCCGGCTCTCCCGATCCGGTCACCGTCACGGGCGAGCTGTCCCAATCCCACAGGCCGACTGATTCGAACGCGCGGCTATGGTCGCGATAGGCAAAATAGATGGCCGGCGAGGCGAGCAGCCGCGGAATGCCCAGGCCGGGGGCCTCGTGCACCAGCTCGACCAGGCGGTCCTGGTCCGGATAGGGCAGCGGCCGCAGGAGGATGGCGTTCACGACGCTGAACATCGCGGTCGTCGCGCCGATGCCCAGTGCGAGCGTCAGGGTGGCGACGACGGCAAAACCCGGAGCGCGCAGGAGCGCGCGGCCTCCATACCGAAGATCGCGAACGAAGTCTTCGATGGAGCCGAGCCGGAACTCGTCGCGCGTGCTCTCCCGGGCACGGGCCACCCCGCCGAACTTGATCAGCGCCTGCCGGCGCGCCTCGACGGGTTCCATGCCGGCCCGCACGTTCTTCTCGGTCTGGCGATCGATGTGGAACCGAATCTCCACGTCGAGCCCGCTCTCCAGTTCGTTGCGCCGGCGGAGAGACCGCAAGCGGCGCCAGCCCTCGATCAGGCGGCCCATCACGCACCCCCGCCATCGAGCGTGGCCCCGAGCACGAGGTTAATCGCGCGCGACATGCGGCGCCACTCGGCGAGCTCCTGGTTCAGGTGGCGGCGCCCCGGTGGCGTGAGCGAGTAGTACCGGGCGCGGCGGCTGTTCTCGGTCACGCGCCAATCGGACCGGATGAGCCCCTGGCGCTCGAGGCGGTAGAGCGCCGGATACAGCGTGCCCTGCCCGAGCTGCAGCACGCTTTCCGACCATTGCTCGATGCGTTCGGTGATGCCCCAGCCGTGCATGGGCTCGAGCTGCAACGCTCTGAGCACCAGCATGTCCAGCGTCCCCTGCAGCACGTCACTCTTGTCCCTGGCCACGCACGCCCTCCCTTCCGACCGCCGAAAGGAGAGTAGCAGGGCTCCTTTCGAGCGTCAAGGGGAACATGAGTCCATCCAGTTTGTGAAGACGGCGCGCCGGCGCGCGCGCGAGAGCATCAGGCGGACCGAACTCACCGCGACCTACACGATTCAGGTTCGAGTGGACGAGACCGGCGTAACACCCTTAACATGCGTGCCATGTCGCTGCCTGGTCGCCCGCATCGACTTGCTCCACTCGTGTTCGTGCTCGCCCTGACGATTCAGCTCGCGGCGTCGCCGCCGCAGATCGGCATCCAGGGAGCGCCGCCGGGCCCGCGCACGGGCCTGATTGTCGGCCAGGTGGTGGAGGCAGCCACCGGCGCACCTGTTCCCGAAGCCATCGTCTCGCTGACGCTGCCGAAGTACCTTCAGGACCTGCCCACGACCCCCAAGGGTCGGGTGATGGCCGACAGCGAGGGGCGCTACTTCTTCTCCGACCTTCCCGCCGGAGACTACTACCTTCGGGCGAGCAAAAAGGGATACGCCGGCGGAATCTACGGACAGCGGCGGGCTTCGGGCGAAACGCAGCTCTTCACTCTGGGCGAGGCCGAACGCCGCACCGACGCCAGGCTCATGCTGTGGAAATACGCCGCGATCGGCGGCACCGTCGTCGACGAAGTTGGCGAGCCTGTCGTTGACGTGGCGGTGTACGCGCTGAGCCGGGACTTCATCGCCGGGCGTCCGCGGTTCGGCAAGATGATCACGCAGCCGTGGGCTGCGCCGACCACAACGACCGACGATCGCGGCATGTTCCGCATTTCGCAGTTGCCGCCGGGCAGTTACGTCATCGTCGTGCCCTCGACGCAGACGACGGTCCCTGTCACGGTGCTGGGCACGTACGCCGGGAACTCGAGTCTTCTCAACGAGGTCGTGTCCGCCACCATGCCGAATGGCGGCTACTGGAGGGCGGAAATGGAGGAAACACCGCTCGGCCGGTCTCGCACGCAGCAGGTCGGCGACTTCGCGATGCTGACGATGAATCGTGTGCTGATTCCTCCGCCGGCGACGCCGTCCGGCCGTATGGCGGTGTACAAGACGACGTACTATCCGGCCGCGACGACGGCGCGCGCGGCGGCTGTGATCACGGTGAAAAGCGGGGAGGAGCGCGCGGACGTGAACGTCAGCCTCCGGCCGGTCCCTGCCGTTCGGGTGTCCGGCCGACTCGTCACGCCGTCGGGAACCCCGCCGGCACCGACATCGATTCGTCTCGTCGGCGAGTCGGCGACGGACGTCGCCGACGCGGGGTTCGAGACCGTGACCGGCATCAGCGACCCGAGTGGCCGATTCACCCTGCTCGGCGTGCCGGCCGGCGAGTACGTCCTGAAGCACGCAAACACGCGGCTCGCGATCGCCGCGCGACAGGGTTTGCCCGCTCTGTGGCTGAACCAGCGGGTGACGGTCGGTTCACGCGATATCGACGATCTGAGCGTCGAGTTGCGGCCCGTCCTTCGGGTCGAGGGCCGGGTCGAGTTCCGAGGGCAATCGCCGCCCGGTCGCGCGTCGGCTCCGCGGGGTATCTCGTTCGAGCCGCCGTTCGGCGATCAGTCGTCACCGGCTGCCGAATACATCGACGGCAGCTTCGCGACCGTTGCGACTCCTGGGCAGTACATCGCCAGGCCCTGGGAGCTCTCTGGCTGGTCCGTGCAGTCCGTGACGCTCGACGGCAAGAACATCACCGACAGCGTGATCGACCTGCAAGGGGACGCCACGTCTTTCGTCGTCGTGTACACGGATCGACGTGCGATCCTGTCGGGGACGGTGAACGACGCGCGCGGTGAGCTGAGCACCGATGCGGTGGCGCTCGCGTTTCCCGCCGATCGTGAGCGATGGGCCGGCTACGGAACGAACCCGCGGACGTTCAAGAGCAAATCAGTGTCCCGCGCTGGTGTCTATGCATTCGAGAATCTACCCGCCGGCGAGTACTTCCTCGTCGCGATCGACGGCGCGGATGCCGACGGCTGGACCGATCCGGAGACGCTCGCGCTGCTTGCGGCCTGGGCGACACGAGTGACCGTCGCCGCCGAGGAATCGAAGACGCTCGATCTCACGTTGAAGGCGATCCGATGATCGTGCGTCCGCACGTCGCGATCGTTGTTGCCATTGCGTGCGGTGCGGCCGCCGCGGCGCAGCAACCCGTGCGCGACAACGCGCCGGTGCCGAACGGAACGGCGACCATCGCCGGCAACATCCTCGTGAGCGGTGAGACGAAGCAGCCCGCACGTCGCGTGCGCGTGACGCTCAACGACGTCACCGGCGCGATTCCCGGACGCACCACGACAACCGACGATGCCGGAGCCTTTGCGTTTCGCGGTCTGCCGGCCGGCCGCTACCAGTTGAAAGCGATCAAGAAGGCGTATCTCACCGCCAGCTTTGGTGCGCCGCGGCCCGAGCGCCCGGGCACGCCCATCGTCGTGAAAGACGGCGAGCAGATCACCGATGTGGCGATGGCGATCGCGCGTGGAGGCGTCATTTCGGGTTCGGTGAGAGATGAGCGCGGCCGGCCGGTTCCAGGCGTCACCGTGCGCGTTCTGCGGTTCGCCTACAACGCCACCACAGGAGAGCGGACGCTCGTCGCGCCGAGCAGCGGAAGCACCAATACGACGGACGATCGCGGCGACTACCGCGCCTACGGTCTGCCGCCGGGCGGCTATGTGGTGCTCGCGAATCCGCTTCCGACGTCCGGTCGTTCGGACACTCCCGACATCCGTCCCCTGACACCGGCCGAAGTGCAGCAGGCGTTGCAGGCCGCGCGCACCGGCAGCAGCGTGCCAGGCGCGCCGGCGACGGTCGCGGTTCCGACAACAAACGTGCGCGTGAACTACGCGCCGGTGTTTCACCCCGGCGTGACCGACATCAGTGCCGCCACGCCCATCGCACTCGGGTTGAGCGAGGAGCGCGCCGGCGTGGACCTCACGATTCAGTACGTCGCCACGGCCACCGTATCCGGCACGATCGGCGTCCCTGACGGCATTCTTCCTCAGATCGTGCGGCTGACGCTGGTGCCAGCAGGAGGGCAGACCGAGCTGCTCGCGGGCGCCGGGCTGCGCGGCGCAACGGCCCAGGCCGGCTCCGATGGCTCGTACATGTTTTCAGGGGTGGCGCCTGGACTCTACACGCTCAAAGCGATCACCACCGGCGGCGGACGCGGCGGCGCACCCACCCCGCCCGCGCTGTGGGCGGACGCGGACGTCACCGTGAGCGGGCAGAACGTCACGGCGCCGCTGACCCTGCAGCCTGGCGTCAACATCACCGGGCACGCCGTCTTCGAAGGATCGCAGCCGGCGCCCGCCGAGCTGAAGACGTTGTCGTTCGCGATCGTGCAGCCGGGATCGGGCGGCCTGAGGAAGACGAGCACCGCGGTGGACCCGGAGGGACGATTCACGATCACGGGCGTCACACCGGACACATATCAATTCGAGGCGGCGTGGACCAGTCCGGTCGCGAGCGCCCGGTGGCTCGTCAAATCCTCCACGGCCAACGGCCGCGACGCCTTCGACGTGCCGCTGCGCGTGAACCCAGGCGAGCCGCTCGACTGGACGATTACCTTCACGGACAAGCCGACGGGCGTCGGCGGCGTACTGCAGGACCGCGCGGGCCGCGCCGCAACGGACTACTTCATTCTCGTGTTCTCGACCGACCGCAGATACTGGACGCCCGGGTCGCGCCGGATCCGCATGATGCGGCCCGCGACCGATGGCGCCTTCAGCGCCAAGGGGCTGCCCGCCGGCGACTACTTCCTCGCGGCGCTGACCGATCTCGAACCGGGCGAGTGGAACGATCCGACGCTGCTCGAGCGGATCGCCGGATCGGCGATCAAAGTGACGCTGCGCGATGGCGAGATGACGACGCAGGATCTGCGGATTGGGGGATAGCCTCTACCGACCTCCAGGAAATCGCACGATGTCCGAACTGCGCTACGCGTTGCGATCGCTCCGCCGCACGCCTTGGTATGCCTTGACCGTTATCGGGGAATTCGAAGCGGGATCCCCGGTCATCGCCGTCAGTCAGCGAGCTGCGAAGCGATATTGGCCCGGCCAGCCTGCAGTCGGCCAGACGTTGACGATGGGCGGCCGGCCGTTCGCGGTCGTCGGTGTCGTGCCCGACGTGCGCTTCCGCTCGCTCGACGCGGAGCCCGAGGGAGAGGTCTACTGACGACGGCTCGCCGCACGCGCGAGATCGGGATTCGCCTCTCGCTCGGTGCGACGCGCCATGGCGTCGTGCAGCTCCTGCTCCGCGAGCAGCTCGTCTCGCTGGCCGCCGGCCTCGCCATTGGCGGCGTGGCGGCCGCGTGGGCCGTGCGGTTCGTGCGGGCGTCTCTCTACCACCTCACCGGTTACGACACAGGCGTGTGGGTCGTCGCGGTGACGGTGCTGATCCTGACCGCCGCGGCAGGCACGCTCATGCCCGCTCTCCGCGCCAGCCGGACGGACCCGGCGAAGGCCCTGCGGGCGGAGGATTAGGCATGGCGGCACTGGCGGCCAGTGGCACCCTGCCCGCCGCGTTCACACGAATCACTCGCACCGCAGCACGACGGTCGGGTCCACCGCAATTGCACGTCGAACGGGCCCCAGGCATGCCAGCAGCGAGACGAGCGCGAGCACGACCGACACGGCGGCGTAGGTCGCCGGCTCGGTCGGGGACACACCCCATAACTGATTGGCGATGAGGCCGGAGAGCGCCGCCGCGGCCGCAAGTCCGAGCGCGAGCCCGACGGCAATCAACGGCACAACCCGTCGCCCGACGAGCGTCACGATCTCGCGACGGCCGGCGCCCACCGTTCTCCGGATCCCGATCTCACGAGTGCGCTCGTTGACCGCGTGGGCGGTGACCCCGTAGGTGCCGATCGCCGAGAGCAGCATCGCCGTCAGCGCGAACGCCGCGAGGGCGAGCACGTAGTTCCTGGATTCGCTGCGCCGCGCGTACAGATGCTGCTGGACGGTGCCCACGCGCACGAGCGGCCGGTCAGGGTCCACCTCGGACACGGCGCGTCGCGCGGCAGAGAGGACGCTCGCCATGTCGCCGCGACGGCGTACCAGGAACGTCATCTGGCCAAACATGCCAATCCAGCGCCCCGCGTAGCTGGACGGCTGCTGGCGATATGACGCGTAAATAACGGGCGCCGCGTCAATCTGATTCAGCCGCGTCGGGATGTCCGCGACGATGCCGGCCACCTCGCGATCGCGTTCGTCCGGTCCGTTGCCCAGCGTGACGTGCTTGCCGAGCGCGTCTTCGCCGGGCCAGAAGCTGCGGGCCATCGCCTCGTTGACGATGGCCACCCATGGAGACGAGTCAGTATCGCGGGCATCGAAGTCGCGCCCGCGGATAATCGGCGTGCGTGCGGTGGCGAAGAAGCCCGGCGTCACGAGGAAATACGGAACCTCCCGCACGTCGCGAGTCCCGTTCTTTTCAAGGGCAACGATCGTCGTGGGAAGCACGAGGCTGTTCACCGGCGGATAGGAAATCCCGGCGACCGACTCCGTCCCGGGGAGCTGGCGCAGGCGCTCGTACAGCCGATCGATCGTCCGAGCGGGCGGCACGTTCAACTCGAAATGCGGCAGCCCGTTGATGTATCCCACCTGCTTCGCATAGGCGGCAGGCACGACCCCGTACTCGAACGTCAACAGGCCGTCCGGATCCATGTTGATGTTCCGGCCCGAGAGGCGAAGAAAGCTGTGCGCCAGCAGTCCCGCGAGTACGAGCAGCACGAGCGCAAACGCGAGCTGGGCGATCACGAGCATGCCGCGCTGGCGATGGCCGCTCGGATGCTTGCCGGCCGCCGCGCCCGAGGCGTTGAGCGCACTCGACAGATCCATCCGGCCGCTGGCGAGCGCCGAGGGAAGACCGAGCGCAAACGCACTCAACACCGACAGCAGGACCGCGACAGCGACGACGCCCCCGTCCAGGTCCAGTCCGGCCAGATGCGGCGCTGAAGCCGGCGGACCGAGGGCCGTCGTGACCACGCGGAGCCCGACCGCCGCCACGACCAGCCCCAGAACGCCCCCTGCTCCGGACAGGAGAGCGCTTTCGGCCAGCAGCTGCCGGACGATCCGGGCGCGGCCCGCTCCAAGCGCGGCGCGGAGGGCGATCTCGCGACGGCGGACCGTCGTCCTCGCGATCGACAGGCCCGCGATGTTCGTGCAGGTGATCAGCAGCACCAGCGCGACGGCGGCCTGGAGCGTGAACAGCGGCGCCTTCGTCCACCCGTACATCGCCTGACGCAGCGGTTGCACGCGCGCGCCCCACCCCTTGTGCCGCTCGGGCGACACGTTCGCGAGATCGGCGGCAATGGCATCGAAGTCAGCCTGCGCCTGTGCGATCGTCACCCCGGGCTTCAGCCGCCCGAGCACGACGAATGGCCGTCCTGCCCCGGGACGGCGCGCGGCGTCGGGACCGAGGATCATCGGCATCCAGCAGTCGACGTTGTCGGCAAGATACCGGAAGTCAGCCGGCATCACGCCGATGATCCGCCGCGACACGCCGTTGATCCGCACGCGCCTGCCGATGATGTCTGGGGCGCCGCCGAAGCGCTGGCGCCAGAGGCGGTGGCTGATCACGACCACGCGGGCGGCGTCGCTGGCCGCGTCCCGTGTGGTGTCAGGCCATCGCCCGTGCAACGGCGCGACGCCGAGCAATTCGAACCACCCCGGCGTGACCGACAATCCGGGGATGCTCTCGGCCGGCGTTCCATCGGGCTCCGCGGCGAACTGGCGCGGTCCGGAAAGCGAGACGGCAATCGCGTCCAGCGTCCGCGAGCGATCCCTCCAGGCCACGTAATCGAGAATCGACGCGCCGCTGGCCTGCCGCGGCTGGTCGATCGCGAACGTTTGCACGATCACCAGGCGTTCGGCGTGCGCGAACGGGAGCTTCGTCATGAGCACACCGTGGAGCGCGCCCATGACCGCGGCATTGCCGCCGATTCCCAGCGCGAGCGACAGCAGGGCGACCGTGGTGAACCCGGGACTGCGACGGAGCATGCGGAGACCGAAGACGACATCCTGGCGGAGATCGTCAATCCAGCGCACGCGACGCTGATCGCGGCTGCGTTCGGCGAATAGCGCCGGGTTGCCGAACTCGCGGCGCGCCGTCAGACGCGCCTCGACGGGCGTCAGGCCTTCCGCGATTTTCTCTGTCGTGAGTTGCTCGAGATGGAACGCCAGCTCGCGCTCGAGCTCCGCGTCCAGATCAGCCGGCCGCAGCAGCGATCGCGCACGGAGGTGGGCCACCCGCAGCAGTCGCACAATGCGCACGGACCCTCCCCGGATTCAGGCCCGCTTCAGGAGCAGGCCCACTGCGCCCGACAGGCGCTTCCAGCTTTCCATCTCCCGCTCCAGTTGCTGCTTGCCTTCGCGCGTCAGCGAGTAGAACTTCGCGTTGCGCCCCAGCTCGGTGTTCTTCCAGCCGGCGGTGATCCACCCCTGCTGCTCCAGCCGGTGGAGCGCCGGGTACAGCGATCCCTGCCCAACCGACAGCTCGTCGTCGGTCAACCACTGAATCTTCTTCGCGATCCCCCATCCGTGGAGCGGCTCTCGGGCCAGCGTCTTCAGGATCAGCAGATCGAGCGTGCCTTGCAGGAGATCGGACGGCTTGGGCATGACTTGACAATGATACCTCGAACGTCGACAATTCTCACATGCCTCGACTATCGACAATTCACCGCAGGAGGATCCCCATGCGACAGGTGCCCCTTCCCGGTCTCATCCTGGTGGCCTGTGTGCTCGCCGTCACGAGTCCGGGCGCAGCTCCGCAGGATGCACAGTCTTCGGCGGCGCCGGCCCGCGTGGCGTTCGAGGCCGCGACGGTGCGGCAGAACAAGGGCGGAACCGGCCAGAACCAGCGGCGACTTCCCGGCGGCCGTTACACGGCAACGAACATGACGCTCCGTGCGCTGATCAGACTTGCCTACGGCAATGCGTCGCTGTTTCGGCCCGAGGAGCAGATCGTTGGCGGCCCCGGATGGATCGACTCGGACCGGTTCGACATCGACGCGAAGGCCGCCGCGGAGTTCGTGCCGGATGCCGACGGCGTGACGCGCCAGCACCTGGCCATGCTGCGAACGCTCCTGGAAGACCGGTTTCAGCTGAGGGCGCGGATGGAGAAGCGGGAGCTGCCAATCTACGAGCTGGTGCGGGCAAGAAAAGATGGAGCGCTCGGTCCGGACCTGAAGGTCTCGACGCTCGATTGCCGGCCTGGTGCGCCGCCACCGCCCGCTGGCGTCAAGTGCGGGGTCAGCAGTGACGGTCCCGCGCTCGTCGGCCGCGGAATGCCGATTTCGGCGCTCGTCGCGTTCCTGACGATTTCCCCCGCGGTGGGCCGGCTCGTCCAGGACCACACGGGGCTGACCGGCGTGTACGACGCGCGCCTGAACTTCGTGCGGCCGTTCGTCCTCGGACCCGGCGGGGCGGTTCCCAACCCTGACACCGATTCGGGACCGACCATCTTCACGGCACTCCAGGAGCAGCTCGGCCTGAAGCTCGAATCCAGGAAGGCTCCTGTCGACGTCCTTGTCATCGAACACATCGAGCGACTCGTCGAGGAGAAATGATGATCGGCGGCTGGCTGTGCACGATCGCGTCCGCGATCGCCTGCAGCGTGCCTCAGGCGCCGAGCGCGGCCGGATACTCCGGGATCGTCACGTTCCGCGGGCAGGCCGTGCCCGGCGCGACAGTCACGGCGAAGCAGGGCGGAAAGATCATCGTCAGCGTGACGGATGCGGATGGCGTGTATCTGCTGGCCGACCTCGGCGATGGCCTCTGGACGATCGACGTGGAAATGCAGGGGTTTGTCACACTGCGACGCCAGGTCGCGATCCCTGCCACTCCCGGGGCGTCAACACCGGCCTGGGAGCTCACCATGAAATCCCTCGGCGAGATGACCGGCGGGCCCTCACCGCCAGTTCCGCTTGCGGGAGTGCGGACACCCATCCCTCCGGCCAACCCGCCGGCGCAATCCGACGAGCCGCAGGCCGACGCCGCCGCGGACGGGTTCGTGATCAACGGCAGCGTCAACAATGCAGCCGCTTCCCCCTTCGCGCAGCCGCGCGCGTTCGGCAACAACCGTCCGCGCGCCGGAGCGCGGTACTCCGGCAGCCTCGCCTTTGTCGGAGGCAGCTCGAGATTCGACGCGCGGCCGTTCTCGTTCGGCGATCGACCCTCGGCGAAGCCGGCTTACAGCGACCTGCGCGTTCTGGCGGCCTTCGGCGGCCCGATCAAGCTCCCGCGCCTCAATCCAGACAGCGCGAGGTTCTTCATCGGGTATCAGACCAGCGACGATCACACCGCCAGCACCGAATCCACCGTCATGCCGACGGAGCTCGAGCGCCGCGGCGACTTCTCGCGCAGCGTTGACGCGGCTGGTCACCCCGTGCAGGTTCGAGACCCGCGCACCGGTGATCTGTTCGATGTCATCCCGCCGGAGTTCATCAGCCCCCAGGCCGCCGCGCTCCTGCGGTACTTCCCGCTGCCGAATCTCGAGGCTGGCGGCCGATACAATTATCAGGCGCCCGTGTTGCAAGGCACTCGCCGGCAGAACGTGCAGTTCCGCTGGACGCAGACGATCGGACCGAATCTCTTCTCTGCCGTGGTGGCTTATCAACGGACCGGCACGGACACGACCTCCATGTGGGGATTCAGGGACGGCCGCAGCGATTCAGCATTGGACAGCGCCGTCACGTGGAACCGGCGCCTCAACCGGACCGCGGCGATCCGGCTTCGGTATCAGTACACGCGCGTGTCGGACCGCGTGACGCCCTACTTCGCGAGGCGCGCCAACGTGTCGGGGGAGGCAGGGATCGCCGGCAACGATCAGGACCCCGCGAACTGGGGCCCGCCGAGGCTTCTGTTCCCGAACCTCGCCAGTCTCGCGGACGCGCAGTTCGAGTCCTCGCGCGCGCCGACGCACGCGGGTGGCGTCGAGATGTATCTGAATCGGCGCCGACACAACATCACGATCGGTGGAAACATACGCCGGCACCACACCGACCTCGTGTCACAACAGGATCCGCGGGGAACGCTGGCCTTCACGGGCGCGGTCACGGGTGTCCCGCTCGCCGACTTCCTGGTGGGGATCCCGACGGTCATCTCAATCGGGGCCGGCAACGCCGACAAGTACTTTCGCTCTTCATCATTCGACGCGTATGTGAACGACGATGCGCGGCTGACGCCGGTCGTCACGGTGACCTTCGGCGTACGCTGGGAGTACGAGGCGCCTTTCACCGAGGCGAACGGCGGCCTTGTCAACCTGGACATCGCGCCTGGTTTCACCGCCGTCAGCCCTGTCGCCGCGAGCCGTCCGGCAGGCGCCCTGACGAACCGGAGGCTGCCGGCCTCGCTGGTGCATTCCGACAAGATGGGATTTCAGCCGCGCGCGGCGCTCGCGTGGAGACCGGTACCGGCCTCGTCGCTCGTGATCCGCGCCGGATACGGCATCTATCGGAACACGGCCGTGTACTTGCCCATCGCGACGTTGCTCTCTCAACAGCCGCCACTTTCGAAGACGTTCCGGATGTTGAACGGTGCATCCGATCTGCGCGATCTCGCGAACGCGTTCGTGCTGCCACCGGCGGGCACGCCGAATACGTTCGCCGTGGACCCGCGCTTCCGGGTCGGGTACGCACACAACTGGCAGGTGTCCGTGCAACGCGATCTGCCCGCGTCGCTGCTCGTGATCGCGAGCTATCTCGGCTCCAGAGGCAGCCGTTTGCCGCAGCAGATCCTGCCGAACACATACCCGCCCGGCGTCGTCGATCCCTGCCCGTCGTGTCCGGCAGGGTTCACGTATCTCACGTCTGCGGGCAGCTCGTCGCGCCATGCCGCGCGCCTCTTGCTCCGGCGGCGCCTCCGGAACGGTCTCGCCGCCAGTGCGCAGTACACGCTCGCCAGGGCGACAGACGATGCATCGAGCTTCAGCAGCGTGATCCTCTCTGGCGCGGCGGTCGCACAGGACTGGCTCCATCCCGATGCGGAACGGGCACCCTCCAGCTTCGACCAGCGCCATCAGCTGGCAGTGCAGTTCGAGTACTCGACGGGCGTCGGCCGGTCCGCGATCGCGTCGATGAACGGCTGGAAGGGGTCTCTCCTGAAGGGCTGGACGCTGGCGAGCCAGCTCACCACGGGCAGTGGGCTGCCCGTCACGCCGCTGTATCTCGCGCCGGTACCGGGCACCGGCGTCGTCGGAGTGCGCCCTGACTTGACGGGCGCCCCGGTTGACGACCGACCGCCGGGCTCTTACGCGAATCCTGCCGCGTATGAGCCGCCCGCGCCTGGGCGATGGGGAACCGCGGGACGCCATTCGATCAGGGGACCGGCGCAGTTCACGTGCGACGCGAGCCTTGCTCGATCCTTTCCACTCGGCGAGCGGTTCACGCTCGAATGGCGCGCCGATGTCTCGAATCTCCTGAACCGTGTGACGTACGCGGCGATCAACACGCTCGTCGCGAATCCGCAGTTCGGTTTGCCCACGGTGACAAATCCCATGCGCAAGGTTCAGACAAGCGTCCGATTGAGGTTCTGATGCGGAGTTCACACGCGGCCCAGTGGCTTCGCCGCGCCGCGGTGCTCGCCATGACGTGTGCCTGTACCGGGGCCGCCGCACAGGCGCCGCTGCCGGGGCAGGATCGACCACGGGCGGTGTTCCGCACCACGACACGTCTGGTCACACAGACGGTGGTGGTGAAGGACAAGCAGGGCAGGCCGATCACGGGGCTGACCGCGGCCGACTTCGTGGTCACGGAAGACGGGCAGAGACAGGACGTCGCATTCGCGGAGTTCCAGTCGGTGGGCGGCACAGCCGACGAGACGGCAGCCGCGGCCGCTCCCGTGCCGATACCCGCGCGCGCCGGCGGGCCGGCGCGCGCGCCGATCAGCATCCCCTCTCCCGGAACGATCGGTTATCGCAATCATCGCCTGCTCGTTCTGTACTTCGACCTGTCGTCGATGTCGCCCTCCGACCAGGCGCGCGCCTGCAGCGGCGCCCGCACGTACATCGACACACAGATGGCGCCTTCCGATCTGCTGGCGATCATGGCGTTCGACGGCGGAGCGGTCCGTGTGCCGCAGGACTTCACCTCCGACCGTGACGCCCTCCGGCATGTCGTCCAGTCGCTGCAGTCGGGGAACGACCAGAACGGCGACGGGGTCGCCGACGACCCCGAGCAGGGCTCGGCGTTCGGCGAGAACGACGCGGAGTTCAATCTGTTCAACACCGATCGCCAGCTCGCCGCACTGCAGACCGCGGCCGCGATGCTTCGCCCGCTGCCGGAGCAGAAGTCGCTGATCTACTTCAGCGGCGGCGTCAGGATGCGCGGGACCGACAACCGCGCCCAGCTGCGGGCGACGGTCAACGCGGCCGTGCGGGCGAACGTCACGCTGAACCCGGTTGACGCCAGAGGACTCGTTGCGCTTCCGCCGCTCGGGGATGCCACGCGCGCATCGCCAGGGGGCATCGGCATGTTCGCCGGGACGCTGGCGGACGCCCTGCAGCGAAGATTCGAACGATCGCAGGACACGCTGTATGCGCTCGCCAGGGACACCGGCGGCACGGCGCTACTCGACCAGAACGATCTGTCGCTCGGGATCGCCCAGGCGGCGCGCGCGGTCACGAGCTACTACATTCTCGGGTACTACAGCACGCACACCGGCGCCGACGGACGGTTCAGACGAGTGCGGGTCGCGCTGAGGCGCGGGCTGTCTGCCGACCTGTCGTACCGGGATGGGTACTTCGCCGACAGGGCGTTTGCGAAGTTCACGGCGGCCGACAAGGAGCGCCAGCTGGAGGACGCGTTGAGAGACGGCAACCCGATTACCGAGATTCGCATCGCGACGGAAGTGAACTACTTTCAATTGAACCGCAACGAGTATTTCGTGCCGGTGTCGGTCAGGCTCCCGGCGAGCGAGCTGGCGCTCGCGCGACGCCGCGGCGCCGTGCGGACGGTGATCGACATCATCGGCGAAGTGCGCGATGACCACGGCGTGGCGCACCGGAACGTTCGCGACAAGCTGGACATCAAGGTCGACGAGGGGACGGCGGCCAGCCTCTCGATCCGGCCGCTGTATTACGAGACGGGGTTCACGCTGTTGCCGGGACAGTACGTGCTCAAGATCCTGGCGCGCGATGCCACCACCGGGCGCATCGGCACCTTTGAAACGCCGTTCGAGATTCCGAATCTCGCGCGCGCGGACGCGCGCCTCGCCATCAGCAGTGTCGTGCTGAGCTCCCAGCGCGTGGGCGTGGGTGACGCGCTCTACCGCGTGCGACAGAAGGGCGCGGACGAGCGCGCGAACCCGCTCGTCCACGACGGCCAGAGGCTGGTTCCGAGCGTCACCCGGGCGTTCCGGGCGGACCGCGAGCTCTACGTGTTTCTCCAGGCGTATCCGTCCACCCCGGCCAGCCTCGCCGCATTTGTGACGTTCTATTCAGGCGACGCAAAGGTGTTGCAAACGGCGCCCGCAGTCGTCACTCAGCCCTCGCGTCCCGGTGCCACGGTGACGGATATTCGCTTGAGCATCCCGCCCGGCGCCCTGGCGGCCGGATCGTACGACTGCCAGGTGACGGTGCTGGACCCGGACAACGCGAAGGCCGCATTCTGGCGGGCCCCCATCGCGCTGGTCCGATAAAGAGGATGGGTGGATCTCGTGCTCACAGCTACGAAATCCAGCTCGCCGGGACGCAGATGAAGATCCACCGGCGGCGCCGACGTCGCGGAAAAACGCGCGATCCTCAGGGCCGCGTCATCCGCACGAATTCGATAGCCGTCCCGTCCGGTAACGTGTCGATCACCCGCTCGACTTCCCGGAACCCGTGCCTCTCATAGAACGGAACGCCAGGAAGCGTGGACATCAACTCGAGCCGGGAGAATCCGCTGGACCGCGCCGCCTCCGCGCACGCCGCCAGGATCAGCGCCCCGATACCCTGCCGCGCGTGGCGGCCGGACACGAAGAAGGCCCGGATGCGGGCCCCGTCAACTGACGGATCGAGAAGTGCGCCGGCTCCCATGGGCCGCTGGTCGCCGCCATACAGCGTTCGCCGCCGGCTCCATCCTCCACAGCCGACCACCCGGTCGTCCTCGAGAGCGACGTAGTACGTGCCATCCGCGATCAACTGCGAGTCCACTCCGAAGACGTAGCGGATCGCCGCCTCGATTTGCGCGTGCGTATAGTAGGGCCAGCTCAGCTCCCGCGCCGAACGCGGGATCAGCTCTTCGAGGGCGGGGACGTCGTCAGCCTTCGCCAGGCGGATCGTGATCGTCATCCTCGTCGGCACTCGTCCACCGCGCGCACGATCGCGGCGATGCTCAGCTCCACGTCTTCGTCGGTCGTCGCCCACGACGACACGCTGATCCGCATGGCGGTGTGTCCCTGCCACTCGGTGCCGCCGCACCAGCAGGTCCCCTCGTCCTGGAGTCTGCGGATGACCGCCGTGGTCACGTCGGGAGGGCCAAACGACACGAGCACCTGATTGATGACGACCTCGTTGACGATCGCGTACCCGTGCTCGCGCAGCCGCCGCGCGAATGTCTGCGCGTGCCCGCATGTCCGCTCGACGAGGTCGGCGAGGCCGCGGCGCCCGAGCGAGCGGAGCGCGGCCCACAGCTCGATGCCTCGCGCGCGGCGCGACATTTCAGGCGTGAACTGCGACGGCTCGCGCAGCCCGCCGGGCGTGAAGTACGCGGCGGTCGCCGTCATCGCGGCGTGCAGGTGAGCGGCGTCTCGAACGAGCGCGACCCCGCAGTCGTAGCCGGCGTTCGGCCACTTGTGCGCGTCGGTCGCCCAGGAATCGGCCTGCTCGAACCCTTCGGTCAAGTGACGGTACCGGGGTGACGCCGCGGCCCAGAGGCCGAACGCGCCATCGACGTGCATCCAGGCGCCGGCCTCCCGTGCCCGCTCGATGATCTCGCGCGCCGGATCGAACGCTCCCGTGTTTACGTTGCCTGCCTGCACGCAGACGATGGTCCGATCGTCGAGCACCGGGAGTGCGCCGGCGCGCATCCGGCCCTGATCGTCGGCGGGGACGCGGGTCACGCGGTCGCGGCCGAGCCCGAGCAGGCCGAGCGCTTTGAGCAGCGACACGTGGACTTCGTCGCCGACGACGACGGTCAAGGGCGGGGCGCCGAACAGACCTTGACGCTCGACGTCCCATCCCGCCCGGTGGAGAAGCGCATGACGGGCCGCGGCAAGTCCTGAGAGATTCGCCATCGTGGCGCCCGTCAGCACGGCCCCGCCACATCCGGCCGGCAGCCCCAGGACGTCAGACACCCACTCGAGAGCGATCTGTTCGAGCGCTGCACCAACCGGTGACATCACGTGCAGCGCGGCGTTCTGGTTCCAGGCAGTCGCCAGGCAGCCCGCGGCGAGCGACGCCGGAAGGATGCCTCCGTTCACGAACCCGTAGTAGCGCCCTCCCGACGCGGCCACGGTCGCCGGCGAGCCGACCCGGTCGACCAGTTCGAGGACCTCTGGCGCCGGCGTCGGCAGTTCGGGCAGCGGACCGCCCAGTTGATCGAGCGCGGCGAGCGACGCGGGCCCGGGAGCGACACGTCGCGATCCGGCCTCACGCACGTATCGGGCGGCCCGGTTCGCGGCGTCCGTGAGAAGTTCGTGCAAGGTTTCACCTGTTGGCCAACGGTTGAGGCGCCGGTCGAGACTGCTTGGCGGCCGGCCGATATCAGGCGATACTACACGGCACCCCTTGCCCAATCCACCGAGCCCCGCCGCGCCTCGATCCACGACGCTGACCGGCAGCGCTGTCCGCGCGTACGGGCTCGCCGTGCTCCTTACGACGGCGGCGGTGGCGCTGACGCGGTTCACCTGGCCGCTGTTCGCGGGCACGCCCTTCGCCCTGTTGTTCGCCGCCGTTGCGTTCACGACGCACTGGGGATCATGGCCGGCGGGCCTCCTTGCGGTACTTCTGTCGGCGGGCGGCGCCAGATTCGCGTTCCCGGCGGGAGGCGCGGGAGACGCCCGCGCGCTGACCATGTTCATCCTGGTGGCCGTGTTCGCAAGCCGCGTCATCGCGGGCCGCAACCGGACCGCCGCCGCTCTTCGAGCGAGCGAGGCAGAGCTGCGGGCGGCGTCGGAATACGCCAGGGAGTCCGAGCAGAAGCTCCGGCGGGCGCAGAAGATGGAAGCCGTGGGTCAACTGGTCGCCGGCGTGGCGCACAACTTCAACAACCTGCTGACGGTGACCATGGGGTACACCGACATCCTGCTGGAACGTCACGTCGGCGATTCGGACCGGAACGATCTCCGGGAGATTCGCAAGGCCACCGAACGGGGAGCGGCTCTCACCCGCCAGCTGCTGGCCTTCGGCCACAAGCACGACGCCAGGCTGGCTCGAGTCGATCTCAATGGTGCCGTCGCCAGTCTCCTCGGGATGCTGACGCGCGTGATTCGCGAGGACATCCAGCTCACGATCGCCGCCGAGCCCGCACCCGGGGCCATCCTGATCGATCCGCACGACCTCGAGCAGGTGCTCGTCAACCTGGTGATCAACGCGCGCGACGCGTTGCCGGATGGCGGCGCGATACGCATCGACACCGCTCGAGAACGGATCGACGCGACGAACGGCCCGCCCGACCTGGCGGTCGCGCCGGGCGAGTATGTGCGTCTGCGCGGCGGCGACAACGGGATCGGCATGACGCCGGAAGTGCAGTCCCACCTGTTCGAGCCGTTCTTCACGACGAAGGAAGTAGGGGAAGGCACCGGCCTGGGCCTGGCCTTCGTGGACGGGATCGCACGCCATTGCGGGGGATTCGTCGCGGTCGAGACGGCACCGGCCAAAGGCACGACCGTCTCCGTGTACTTCCCACCGGCGCCGGAGGCCGCGATGGAAGCTGCGCCTGAACCACCGACCCCCCAGACGGGCGCCCGGCCGCGTGGAGCAACCATCCTGCTGGTCGAGGACGAAGCAGCCGTCCGAGACTTGACCGAGCGGATGCTGAGGGCCGCCGGGCATCGCGTTCTGGCCGCGGCGACGCCCAGTCAGGCCGTCGCGCTATTCGCCGAGCATGCCGGCGACATCGATCTGCTGTTGACCGACATCGTGATGCCGGAAATGCACGGTCCCGTGCTCGCGCAACGGCTCGTCGCCGAGCGGCCCGGCCTCCCCGTGCTGTTCATGTCGGGCTACAGCGCCGCGATGCCGGCAAGCGAGATCGCCACCGGCACAGTGGCCTTCCTCGCAAAGCCGTTCTCTTCCTCCCGTCTCATCGCGGCCGTCGGCGACCTGCTCGCCGCACGCACCCGCTCAGCGTAGAAGAGAGCCGGCCTACCGCCCGCTGTGACTTCGACTGTGACTTTGACTATCGACTATCGACTATCGACTCTGTGGTACGCTTTCGCGCATGTGTGGCATCTTCGGCTTCGTGACCCGCGGGGATCGCGCCCTGGGTGACATTCTCCTCGGCGCGGCGCGCCGGCTGTCCTATCGCGGCTACGACTCGGTCGGCATGGCCACCATCGACGGCGCGGGCCGCATCGATCTCCGCAAGGACGTCGGCAAGGTGGACGACGTCGCGGGGCGTCTTCACTTCGAGAACATGAGCGGCCAGCGGGGTCTGCTCCAGCTCCGATGGGCCACCTTCGGCGCCCCGTCGCAGGTCAACGCCCAGCCCCATCTCGACAGCGACGGCGATCTCGTCGGCGCGCACAACGGCAACGTCGTGAACAACGTCGAGCTTCGCGAGCGGTTCATAGCCGAGGGCCTGACCGTGCGCTCGACCAACGACGGCGAGTCGTGCGTACACGCCGTCGAGCTGTTCATGAAACGCGGCGCCGGCATGATCGACGCCATCCGGCAGGCGCACGACATCCTCGAAGGGGACTACGCATTCGTCATCGGCGCGGCGGACGGCGACACGCTCTACGCGTTCAAGAAGGGCTCGGGACTGGTGGCGGCGATCGGCGACGGCTTCACGTGCTGCTCGTCGGACCTGCCCTCGATCCTGCCGCTGACCGACCGGATCCTGCGGATGGAGGACGGCGAGATCGCCATCCTCACCGCCGATTCGATCGAGCTGCGGCGCGTCGGCGACCTCAGCCGCATCGACCGCCGGCCGCAGGTCTTCACGGGGGGCATGGAGGCCGCCGTCAAGGGCGGCTACCCGCACTTCATGCTGAAGGAGATCCACGAGCAGCCGAAGGCCGTCGCGGAGCTGACGCGGCTGCTGGATGCCTCGCCTCACGTGGGTCGCATGGTCGCGAAGATGCAGGCCGCGCGACACCTGTACTACGTCGGCTGCGGCACGAGCTATCACGCGTGCCTCATCGGCGCAGTGTACGCGGCGCGCATCGCGGGGCGGCCGGTCGTCCCGATCCTGGCCCCGCAGTTCGTCGCGCAGTATGGGCCGACGCTCGGCAAGGAGGACGTCGCGCTGTTCGTCAGCCAGAGCGGCGAGACGAAGGACGTGCTGAACGCGCTGGAGCTGGCGGAGCGCCGTGGCGCGACGGCGCTCGGACTGCTGAACGTCATCGGCTCGACGCTCATGCACAAGAGCCGCACGTATCTTCCCCTGGCGTGCGGCTACGAAATCAGCGTTCCGGCGACCAAGACCTTTCTCAACCAGGTCGCGGTCTTCCTGTACCTGGCGCTGCGGATGGGCGGCCAGCCCACCGACCTGCTGCGCCGCCTGCCGGACCTGCTCAGCGAGACGCTCGACACGTCGGAGCGCGAAGTCGGGCGCCTCCTGGCCGCGTTCGACGGCCGGACGGATTTCTATCAGCTCGGGTACGGGTTGACGTACGGCGTCGCGCTCGAAGGGGCGCTGAAGCTGAAGGAGATCACGTACGCGCACTGCGAGGGGATGCTCAGCACCGAGTTCAAGCACGGGCCGCTCAGCGCCGTGGACGACGGCTATCCCGTCATCTTCGTCGTCGGACCCGACGACGTGCCGGTGCTGATCAGCGCGGTGAACGAGGTCACGTCGCGCGGCGGCCGGGCCATCGCGGTGGCCGAGCCCGATCCGCGCCTGGTCGGCAACGTCGACGATCTGCTGCCGCTGCCGAAGGCCGGCGCGCTCCTCAACCCGATCCTGGCGACCATCCCGCTGCAGTTGCTCTCGTACAGGCTCAGCCTCGCGCGCGGACTGGATCCGGATTTTCCAAGGGATTTGAGCAAGACGCTGACGGTGGACTAGCGCGCTGGGCGGCAGGCGCGCTCGGCAGGCCTAAAGGCCTGCGCAACAAAGCGCGAGATTCGCGCGGCGCCGTAAGCCAGACTCCCTGTTGCGCAGCCCTTCAGGGCTGCCTAATGCAGCGTCGGCGTGTCCCGCAGGACGCGCACCTCGCGGATGCGGGTCGTGCGCACGCCGTTGTCGAACTCGAGGCACATGCCGACGGCGGCAATGATTCCCGTGAGGATCGCGTGGCCGCCCCACGTGCAGCCGGCGACGCCGACGCGGGTCCACGACGCCCCCTGCGCCGCGAACCACCCGCCGGCCACGACAAACGTGCCGTCGTCGCCGGCGAACAGCGAATAGACCGAGTTCCTCGTCCGCACGAGGAGCCGATCCCCCGCGCAGACGTCACGCGCCCACACGCCATCGACGTCCGACGCCGCGCTCACGAGCGTCTCGAGCGTCGCGGCGCGCACACCCTTCGGTCCGCAGCCGGTGGTCGTGTGCATGCCCTCGTGACCAGAATAACGCAATCAGACAGGAGAAGGGGAGCAACGTGATTCTAGCACTCCCCTCCTTCCCCGCTCCTGTTTATCTGACTACTTCCCTACTCCTGTGAGAATCGCGAAAACGCGCGCGGGTCCGCCGCTGCCTCCCGCGATCTTGATGGGCGCGACGACGATCGTGAATCCGGACACCGGCAAGCCCGTCAGGCCCGTCGCGTTCTCAACATGAAACACGTTCTTCGGCATCGTCGTGCGATGCGTCTCGAACTTCGCGGACGGACCGTAATCGACGCTCGGGGTGTCGATGACGATCCCGGCGACGTGGCGCTCGTCCGCGAGCAGCGCCGCGGCGTCCGGCGCGATGCCGGGAAAGTGCTTCACGCCGCTCCGCTCGTTGAAGTACCGCGCCTGGCTCGGCCAGCGAGCGTCCCAGCCGGTGGCGACGAGGACGATGGCGCCGTCGGGAATCCTGCCGGACTTCGCCTCGAAGGCGCGGACGTCCGCGGCGGTCAACTGGTAGTCCTCGGCCGTCGAGGCCCTGGCGGAGATGTTGATGCACATGCCCGGACGGACCAGGCGGTTGACGGGGATCTTGTCCACCGTCCACGCGCCGCCGAAATGCGCGGGCGCGTCGAGGTGCGTGCCGAAATGCTCGTCGGATGAAAACGTCCCGCCGACGTAGCCCTCTCCCTGCTCCGCCTTGCGTGAGAAGACGCGCTCGCCGGTCCACGTCGGGTCGCTGGCCGCGAGCGGGTGCCCGAGGTCCACCACGCGCTGGCGTTCCTGCGCCACCGCCGGACTGGCCAGCGCGATCGCACACACGACGATGGAAATAGCGGACGCGCGCATGGGACCTCCTACATCGTGATTCTGATCGTGAACCCGGCGGCGAGCGGCTGCGCCGTCGTCTTGACGTGCAGGACCCCACGCCGATCGGCGCCGTCGAAGAACCAGCCCTCGGCGGCGGCATCGAACTCCGCGCGGACCTTGTCGCGCGCGGCGCGCGTGGCGTCGGCGGCCGCAAATGACGGCAGCGCGCGGTCGCCGATGACGACGCGGGCGGGCTTCGCGGGGACGTGCGCGTCCACGACATACGAGCGGCTCGCGGGCATGCCCGCGTACGTGCCTTTGGCGGGCCCGACCGTGACCGCAATCACGGCGCCGGGCGCATCGATGGACGTCGGCGCATCCACGCCGATCGGCGTGCGCGCGAACGCCCCCTTCCGGTACTCCTGCGTCGTCCCGTCATCCTCGTACAGACTGAACGTGGTGCCGCCGAACGGATAGATGTCGAGCGTGACGGGGTCCTTGGGCTTCTCGCGATCGTGCAGCATCTCCGGATACATCGGGATGATGGCGCCGGCCTTGACGAAGAGCGGCAGCTTGTCGAGCGGCGCGTCGTACCCGTTCAGCGTCATCGGACCGTTGTACTCGCGGCCGTCCCAGTAATCGATCCACTTGCCCGCCGGCAGATAGATGTCATTGCGGATGGGCGAGTCTTCGTACACCGGCGCCACCAGCAGCCACTCGCCGCTCATGAACTGGTACTGCGTGCGCTTCGACCACGTCGCCGGATCGCCGGGGAACTCCAGCACCATCGCGCGCACGGTCGGCACGCCCGTGTCGTACGCCTCGCGCGTGTAGCTGTAGATGTACGGCGTGAGGCGCATTTTCAGCTTCAGGTACTTGCGGTTGTACGTGGTGTAGGGTTCGCCGAAGATCCACGGCTGCTTCATCAGGTTCGTCTGCTTCGACCAGCCGCTGATGATCATCCAGATCGGCGTGAACGCCTTCCACTGGAGGTCGCGCACCTGCGTCTGCGCGCTGCCGCCGAAGATGCCGTCGACGTCCCCCGTCGCCGCGTTGAAGCCGGACAGGCCGGCGCCGATCACCGTGGGAATGTGAAAGCGGATGTACTCCCAGTTGCCCGCCTGGTCGCCGGACCAGATCGTCGCATAGCGCTGGCCCCCGCCCCACGCGCAGGTCGTCCACACGAAGCCGCGCGAGTGGCTGTTCTTCTCGATGCCTTCGTACGCGTCGCGCATGCCGTTGAACGCGAACTGGTAGCCGCGGCCGACCCACGCCACGTCGAGCTTCATGACGCGCGAGCCGAGCGCGCTGACCTCCTGCGCGATGCGCTCGAGCCCTTTCTCGGTCCACAGCCCGGTGTAAAACCCGCGCTTGTGCAGCTCCTGGACGGTCGTGTCGAGGTCCACGTAGAGGCAGCCGTACCCGTCGTTCGGCAGGATCCAGCCCGCGGGCATGTCGTTCGCGCGGTAGACGTCGGCGACCTTCGCGATCACGTCGGGCGTGCGCCCCTTCTTGTTGTAGCAGTCGGCGTCGCCGAACTCGAGGCCCCAGCGCGGCGGGAAGAACGGCCGCCCGGTCACCAGCGTGTAGCCGTCCAGGATCTTCTTCAGCGAGGGGCCGTAGAAGTAGTAGGCGTCGAAGCGCGGCTCGTCGTGCGATAGCGCGAGCGGCGACAGGAAGTCGTACTTGCCCGGCGTCATGGTGTTGCGGAACACGCCGTAGCCCGCCGTGCTCATGTAGAAGGGGGCCGGGTTCGGCGTCGTGCCGTCACCCCATCCGCGCGTGTTCAACCGGATGTTGACCGACGTGTCGCGGTGCGAGAAGTAGCCGTTCTGCATCCCGCCGCCGTAGAAGTTCTCGGTGTCGGCGCGGCGCAGCGTCTGCACGGTCGAGGGGCCGTAGGTGAGCGGGCGCGTCTCCTGCCACACCGCCACCGCGTTGTCCTTGTCGAACAGCGCGAAGCGCAGCGGCTTCTTGTAGACGCGCAGCACGCAGGTCCTGCTCTCGATGCGGTAGTACTCGCCGGCATCGCGCCAGGCCGCCGCGATCGGCGCGCCGCTGAAGACCACCATCTGCGCGTCGCCGGGCGTGGGCTGCGCATCGGTGAACGCGCCGTCGGGTCCCAGCCAGATCCGGAAGATGTCGTCGCGGTAGAACATCACGCGGACCCGGTCGGCGCCAGCCGCGATCGTGAACACGTTGTCCGCGACGTCGAACGCCGTGAGATCGCCGAGCGTGATGCTCCGCCCGCGGGGCGGCGCCTGCTGCGCTGACAGCCCGACGGCCAGCAGCACGGCGGCCAGAATTCCACTTTTCATCGCGGCCAACTATAGCAGGGGCGGGGACGGCGCCGCACCCCGCGGCACCCCTCAGCACCGTTCAGCACCCTTGAGCACCTTGAGCCGTGTGTGACATCCTCTTGCGCATGCTTCGACAGACTCTTCAGACCTGTGCACTGGTATGTCTCGCCGCCTCATCTCCGATTCAGGGACAGTCCGCTGTTTCACCGCAGACGGTTCCGGCGGCGCCGACGCGTGCGGATATTCTGCGCGGCGAGTACGGACCATACCGCGCCAACAACGACCTGCTTTCCTACGACCTGCGCGTGCGGGTCGATCCGGACAAGAAATTCATCCGCGGCACGAACACGATCAAGTTCCGCATGCTGAAGGACGACGCCCGCATCCAGCTCGATCTGTTCGCGAACCTCGCGATCGACCGGATCGCGTTCCGCGGCGCCGACCTGAAGTACGAGCGCGAGATCAACACGGTGTACGTCGACTTTCCGGAAACGCTGCGGAAGAACCACGAATACGCCATCGACTTCCACTACTCGGGCAATCCGACCGAGACCGGCCGGTTCGGCGGCATCACCTTCAAGAAGGATGCAGGGGGTCACACCTGGATCAACACGGCTTGCCAGCACGTCGGCGCGAGCGTCTGGTGGCCGAACAAGGATCAGTATCCCGACGAAGTCGAGAACATGCGGCTCAGCGTCGCGATCCCGAGCGATCTCGTTGACGTCTCCAATGGCAAGTTCGTGCGGAAAGTCGATCTCGGCGACGGCTACACGCGATGGGACTGGCAGATCCACTATCCCATCAACAACTACAGCGTCTCGTTGAACATCGGCGACTACGTGCACTTCGCCGATACGGCGGACGGGAAGACGCTCGACTTCTACGCGCTCTCCGAGGATCTCGACAAGGCGAAGCGGCAGTTCGTCCAGGCGAAGTCGATGATGGAGGCGTTCCAGAAGTACTTCGGCGAGTACCCGTTCAAGAAGGACGGCTACAAGCTGATCGAAGTGCCCTACTCAGGCATGGAGCACCAGAGCGCCGTCACCTACGGCAATCGCTTCGCGAACGGCTATCTCGAGCGCGACTGGACCGGCGTCGGGATCAGCCCGAGGTTCGACTTCATCATCGTGCACGAAAGCGCGCACGAGTGGTTCGGCAACGCCGTCACCGCGGCGGACGTGTCGGACGAATGGATTCACGAGGCGTGGGCGACATACGCCGAGGGCGTGTACGTCGAGCACATGTGGGGCAAGGCGGACGGCCTGAAGTACCTCAACGGCTACGTGTCGAAGGTCAGGAATCGCGACCCGATCGTGGCGCCGCGCGGCGTCAACAAGGTCCCGCCCCAGGACATGTATTTCAAGGGCGCGCTCTTCATCAACACCCTCCGCAGCATCGTGGACAACGACAAGCGGTGGTGGGCGATCCTGCGCGATTACTATCGCGACTTCCGGTACCGCAACATCATGACGGAGGACGTGGTCCGGTTCTTCAACCGGAAGATCGGCAAGGACCTGACGCCCGCCTTCAATCAGTATCTCCGCCGCCCCGAGCTGCCGGCGCTCGAGCTGCGATTCGACGCCGCGGATGCGACGGTGTCCTATCGCTGGAAGGCGGGCGAGCCGGGCTTCGACATGCCGATCAAGGTGGGTCGAAGGACGGCGTGGCTGACGATCCGGCCGACGGCGACGTGGCAGACGATGAAGCTGGAGATGGCGAAGGAGGACTTCGACGTCGCGACGGACCTGTACTTCGTCACCGTGACCGGTAAACCCGCCCGCGCTTCATCACGAACACGACCCGGCGCGCGGCCGTGATGTCCTCGAGCGGATTGCCGTCGGTCGCGACGATATCGGCGTCGTAGTTGACGGCGAGAGTCCCGGTCGTCCACACGCCGAGCGACTCCGCCGCGAGCGACGTGGCGCTGACGACCACGTCCATCGGCTTCTCCCGCGCTTCCCGGACCCTGTAGACGAACTCCTCGGCATTCCGTCCGTGCGCACCGGCCACCGCGTCGGTGCCGAACACGATCTTGACGTGCCGCTCGCGCGCGCGGCGGAGAACGCCGGCCGTCGTGGCGATCGAACGCTCGAGGTTGGCGACCGCCTTGTCGCTGAGACCGAACCGTTGCGCGTTGTCGAGATAGTTGTGCGGCATCAGCAGGTTGGGATCGAAATAGGCGCCGCGCCCGGCCATCAGATCGAGCGTACGGTCCGAGGCGAGCGTTCCGTGCTCGATCGACGTGCAGCCGGCCTCGACGGCCACCCTGGCTTCGCCGTCTGAGAGCGCGTGGGCCGCCGAGCGCATCCCGAGGACCCGGGCTTCGCCGCACACGGCCTGGAGCTGGCTGTGGCTCATCAGCCGGTAATTCTCGGCGTCGGACCCTCCCGCTGTGAACACCTTGATGAGATCCGCCCCCCTCGCGTGGATCTGGCGGACGAGGGCGCGAAGGGCGTCGGCCGACGCCGACGGGTCGTTGATCTGCGTCTGCGACGTCAAGATGCGCGGCCCATCGAGCTCGCCGCGGTTGACCGCGTCGCGCACGGTGCGGTCGACGGGCGCGCCAAGGCTCTGAACGGTGGTGAATCCGGCGAGCAGCGTCAGGCGCGCGTTCTCGGCTGTCGCGCGCACCTCCTCCGGAGCGTCCCCTCCCGTCGAGAGACGGCCTCGCGCGTCGAAATGCCAGCTCAGATGGACGTGCGTGTCGATCCAGCCGGGCATCACCGTGAGGCCGCGGAGATCGTAATCGATGGGAGCAGCCGCGGGATCGATGCCGGCGATCGTCGCGCCTTCGACGACAAGGCGCGTGTCGGTGAGGACGCCGCCGCGGCCGTCGAGCGCGCGGGAGACCGCGATGACGATTCGCCGCGGCTGGGCTGCTGAGGACGCGGAGCACCAGAGCGCCAGCATGACCGCGAGGACACGGGGGAAAGCGGAGGTCACGGGGACACAATACACGGCGACACGGAGTTCACGGAGACGCACGGGGGGCCGGTCTGGCAGCCGGCCTTCGGCCGGCGCTTAAGGCACTGAGAGATCCACAGATGCAAACACGCGGTAACGCACTGGCGTGCTTGCATCTGTGGATCTCTCAGCGCCTTACCGCGCGAAGCCGCGGCCAGACCGGCCGCCCGAGCTGCGAGCTGCCCTCCGTCTCCTCCGCACGCTCAAAGTCCCGCCCTGACGTGCTTCGCCACCGCCGCCAGCGCCCGATCGATCTCCGCGTGCGTGTTGTAGAAATGCGGGGAGAAGCGCAGGCCGCCGCGATCGGCCCCTGGGCGCGTCGAGCACACAATCCGGTCGGATCGATACAGCGCCTCGTGCAGTTTCCGCACGTCGAGCGCGGCGGGCTGGAACGACACGATCGCCGCGGAGCGTTCGCGCGCCGGATGGGTCCAGACTTTGACCCCATCGATCTTGCGCAGCCCTTCGATGAGAGCGGCCGTGAGCTCGCGCGCCCGCTCCTCGATGACCTTGCGGCCGATCTCGCCCTGGAAGGCCAGCGCCTCGCTGAACCCGACGATCGCGGGCTCGTCGCGCTGACCGTACGCTTCCAGCGTCTTCGAGATGCCCACCGCGCCGGCGTAGAGGCTGATGACGCTCGGCGCGACGAGCGCGTGCGCCCGCGCGTTCACGTAGAGCACGCCGGTCTCCTTGGGGCCACACGGCCACTTGTGCGCGCTGCCGCTGTAGAAGTCGGCCCGCATGTCCGCGAGGTCCACGTCGAGCACGCCGAACGACTGCGCGCCGTCCACGAGCGTCAGCACGCCGCGCTCGCGCGCGAGACGGCACAGCTCTCTTGCGGGCATCAGATCGCCGGCCGAGGAGGTCACGTGCGTGAAGGCGAGCACTTTCGTCTTCGGCGTGATGGCCTTCGTGAACGCGCCGATGTAATAGTCGGGACCGGGGTGCGGGTTGACCTGCTCGACGACCGTCACCGTATAGCCGAACCGCCTGGCTTTCTCCCGCCATGCCGCATGGTTGCTGGGGTGGTTGTCCGAGAAGATCAGCACCTCGTCGCCCGGCCGCAGATCGAGGCCGCTCGACACGATGTTGTTCGCCTCGCTGGTGTTGCGCGTGATCACGATCTCTTCAGGCGTCACGCGGAGGGCCTGGGCGATCCGCCGCCGCGCTTCCTCGCGCCCCTGCTGCGTCTGCTGGCGGTTCTGCGACGAGGGATCCTGCTCGACCGACCGCGTGCTGGCGAACATCGCGTCGATGACGCGACGCGACGCCGGGCACAGGTTCGCCGCGTTGAGCGACGCGAGCGCGGGGGGCATGAGGAACTGCGCGCGGACGGCCGTCCAGAATTTCTCGTCCTTCTCGGCCGGCACCTGCCCGAGCGGCGGCGGATCGGACCACCCCTCGGCGCGCGCCGCCGCCAGGACGCCGGCGCCGCCCAACGTCAGCAGGCGCGCAAACTCACGCCGGTGCAGTCCCGGCCGATCGACCGTCTCTGATGCCATGGCTGTGCCTCGCTGGCGCATCCTACGCCGGGG
>Ga0156223_184_pt3 | contig 70342 bp, 59 predicted proteins | sample RifCSPlowO2_12_FD_107871 | JGI IMG/M metagenome (GOLD analysis project Ga0156223, IMG submission 107871) | Acidobacteria bacterium RIFCSPLOWO2_12_FULL_66_21
CTACGAGCCACGGCTGCGAGTCAGTGTCGCGTCTTTATCTTCTTCACTTCGTCCCTGCCGAGGAGCTGCTGCATCTTCTGCAACACGACATCCCGGGCGCGTTCGATTTCCGGGATCCACCGGCGGTCCTTCGCGCGGACGGCCAGCACACCTTGGTCGAGTTCGACGGTCGTCACGCGCGCGAGCGCCGGGCCGACCGCGAGCGACCATGCGAAGCTCGTCCGCTCTTTGGACGCCGGCTGCCGCCGCACGAGTTCAGCCAGTACGCTGCCGGCGAAGTGTTGAATGGGAACCATCTCGACAGTAAGGCAGTCGCGCGGGGCGGGAGACCGGGCCCTCGCAGACAGATACTATCATCAGGAACGATGACCCTGATACTGGCCTCCGCATCGCCGCGCCGCGCCGAGCTGCTGTCGTCAGCCGGCTTCGAGTTCGAAGTGGCGCCGGCGGACGTGGATGAGACTGTTCTGGCCGGCGAGACTCCTAAGGCATATGCCCTGCGGGTCGCGCGAGACAAAGCGGTCCGGGTGGCGAGCTGCCGGAAATCCGGCAGTGTGGTGCTGGCGGCCGACACGGTCGTGGTGGCCGACGGCTCCATCCTGGGGAAGCCGGTCGATGCGAACGACGCCAGAAGCATGCTGAAAACGCTCGCGGGCGCGGTCCACGAGGTCCATACAGCCGTCGTGGTTCGTAACGGCCATCGCGAGCGCTCCGAGGTGGTCACCACCCGGGTACGGCTTTTGCCCCTTACCGATAACGAAATCGCTTGGTACGTGGCGACCGGCGAAGGGGAAGGAAAGGCCGGGGCCTACGCGATTCAGGGGCGGGCCGCCCGCTTCGTCGATTGGATCGAGGGCTCCTGGTCGAACGTCGTGGGGCTGCCGATCGCAACCGTCCATCAGCTTTTGAAAGAGGTCGATGCCGATTGACCCTCCCCGAACCGCACGCTATTCTGGGAAGACGTCAATCGCCCGCAAATCCTTATGAACGCTAAAGCTATCAAGATCGCCGCGACCGCCTCCATCCTCGTGCTCGCCCTCGGCGGCCTGTTCTACACGACGCTTCGCGAAGGGACCGAGTATTACAAGCACGTCGACGAGGTCATGGGGAATCCGGGCGCCTGGCAGGGCAAGCGCCTGCAGCTCCATGGGTTCGTGGTCGACAGCTCCATTCTCCAGAAACCGAACACGCTCGAATACCGCTTCCAGATCCAGAACAACGGGAAGGTGGTCCGGGCGAGCTACACCGGCGTCGTGCCCGACACGTTCAAGAGCGGTTCGGAGGTCGTGCTGAAAGGCCGCCTGAATCCCGACGGGAGCTTCACGGTCAATCCGAACGACGGCGTCATGGCCAAGTGCCCGTCGAAGTACAACCCGGCAACGCCGTCCGGGACCGCGCCGGGCAGCTAGGGCAACACGGAAACACGGAACACACCGAAAGACACGGAAAACACGGAAAGCACGGAAAGCACGGAAAGCACGGAAGAACACAGACAGCTTTCGTCATGGCTGGAAGCTGGCAACCGGAAGCTGGCAACTGGAAGCTGGCAACTGGCAACTGGTAACTCGCAACGGACATCCCATGCCAACACTCGGCACGTTTCTCCTGCTCGCGAGCTTCGTCGTGTGCGCCTACACGATCGCGGCCTCTGTTGCCGGCGCGCGGCGCCGATCGCGGCGGCTGGTCGAGAGCGGCATCGGCGCCTTCTACCTGGTGACCGCGCTCATGACGGTCGCCTCGGGCGTGTTGGTGCACGCGTTCGTCACCAGCAACTACGCGATCAAGTACGTCGCCCACTACTCGGACTCCGCGCAGCCGCTCGCCTACAAGATCGCGTCGTACTGGGGCGGGCTCGACGGCTCGATCATGTTCTGGGTGTTCCTGCTCGGTCTCTTCGGCGCGCTTGCCGTCTACGTGAACCGCGAGCGTCATCGTGAGCTGATCCCGTACGTCGTCTCGGTGATTGCCGCCACGGAGATGTTCTTCATCTTCCTGATGGTGGTGCACAACGACCCGTTCTCGACGTTCCTCGCGCAGGCGCCGGCGGACGGCAAAGGCCTCAGTCCGCTGCTCCAGAACTTCTACATGGCGATCCATCCGCCATCGCTGTACATCGGGTTCGTCGCGATGACGATCCCGTTCGCGTTCGGCATCGCCGCGCTCATCACCGGCCATCTCGACGACTCCTGGCTCCGCGCGGTACGGCGCTGGACGATGATCGGATGGCTGTTTCTCTCGTTCGGGCTGACGCTCGGGATGCTGTGGGCGTACGAAGAGCTGGGCTGGGGCGGCTACTGGGGATGGGATCCGGTCGAGAACGCCGGGCTGCTGCCGTGGTTCACCGCGACGGCGTTTCTGCACTCCGTCATGGTGCAGGAGCGGCGCGGCATGCTCCGCGTGTGGAACGTGACGCTGGTCATCATCACGTTCTTCCTGACGATCTTCGGCACGTTCATGACGCGCTCCGGCGTCGTGCAGTCCGTGCATGCGTTCGGCGAGGATCGCGAGCTCGCCCTGATGTTCTCGATCTTCATGGTCGCCATTCTGACCATCAGCTTCGGCCTCGTGCTCTACCGGCTGCCGCTGCTGCGGGCGCGGCACGAGCTCGACTCCTGGGTCTCGCGGGAGGCGGCGTTCCTCGCGAACAACTGGATCCTGCTGTTCGCCGCGATGTTCGTGCTGTTCGCGACGATGTTCCCGACGTTGAGCGAAGCGCTGCGCGGCGAGCGCCTCACGGTCGGGCCCACGTTCTTCAACAAGTGGATGCTGCCGATCGGGTTGATCCTGCTGCTGCTGACCGGCATCGGGCCGCTGCTCGCGTGGCGCAAGTCCACGTTCTCGAATCTCGTCCACCAGTTCCTGTGGCCGGCGAGCGCCGCCGTCGTCACGGCCGTGGCGCTCTACGCGCTTGGCGTGCGCGTCTGGGCCTCGGGCATCTGTTTCGCGCTCTGCGCATTCGTGATCGGGACCGTCGTCCAGGAGTTCATCCGCGGCGCGCAGGTCCGCAAGGGGGCGACCGGCTCCGACATCCTGACCGCGATGATCGGCCTCGTGGGGCGTTCGCGCCGGCGCTACGGCGGCTACATCATCCACGTGGGCATCGTGCTGATGTTCCTCGGGTTCGCTGGGGAGGGGTTCAAGCAGGAAGAACAGGTGCTCCTCAAGCCCGGGCAGCAGGTGACGGTCGGACACTTCACGATTCAGCACGACGCGCTGCGTGTCACGAGCGACGCGCAGAAGCAGATGATCACCGGCCACGTCTCCGTCATGCGCGACGGCAAGCCGCTCGCCGAGATGCGGCCGGCGAAGTGGTTCTTCAACAAGCACGAAGAGGAGCCGACGACGGAGGTCGCCATCAGGCGCGCGCCGGGCGAGGACCTCTACATCGTGCTGGCCGGCTACAGCGTCGAGGACCAGACGGCGACCTACGCGGTCACCATCAACCCGCTCGTCAACTGGATCTGGCTCGGGTTCGGCGTGATGGCCATCGGCACAGGGCTCGCGCTGCTGCCCGAGAGCGCGTTCGCCTTTGCGGCGGTGAAGCTGCCGGCGGGCGCGGCGACGACGTCGCTGGTGCTGATCCTGCTGCTGCTCCCTGCCGCCCCGGTTCGCGCGGCGCAGCACGTCGAGAACCCGATGGCCGTGACGATCGTGCCGCGCACGCAGCTCGAGAAGGACCTGCAGACCGAGATCATCTGCATGTGCGGCACCTGCGGCCGCAAGCGCATCGGCGAGTGCACGTGCTCGATGGCGGCCGACATGCGGGCGGAAGTGGCGGGGCTGGTGGCGCAGGGGAAGACCCGCGAGCAGATCTACCAGTACTACATCGCGAAGTATGGCAGCCAGGAGCCGCTCGCCTCGCCGATTGACAAGGGATTCAATCGGCTCGCGTGGCTGTTTCCGTACGTGCTCGGCGCCTCGGGCCTCACGGGGCTGGCCTTCGCGGCCACGCGCTGGGCGCGGCGCGAGGCGGACCCGGAACCCGCACAGGCGGTGCCGGAGGATTCGGATCTGCAGGCAAGGTTGGATGATGAGCTCCGCGACCTCGACTAAGATTGCACCGTCCGCTGATACAGACACCGGCTTCAAGCCCTGGCACTTCTTCGTATTGGCGTCGCTGATGATGGCCACCGTGGCCGTGGTCCTGTCGCGGCAGGCGACGCCCGAACATCTCGTTCTCATCAGCCTCACCATCGGCGCCGCGGGAGCGGCAGCCGCCGGTTTCTACCGGACGCTGGCGCCGCTCGCCTCGGAGGACACGGCGATCTTCAGCGAGCCGCTGTCGGGCCGCTCGCGCGCCGCGATGGAGCGCGAGAAGGCCCTGGTGCTGCGGTCGATCAAGGAACTGGAATTCGATCGGGCGATGGGGAAGCTCTCGCAGAAGGACTTCGACGAGATGGCCGGGCGGCTGCGCGCGCGGGCCCTCATGCTCATGAAACAGCTCGATGAAGGCGGATCGGGCTACCGCGAGCTGATCGAGCGCGAGCTGGCCGCGCGGCTCGTGTCCCGCGGCGTCAAGACGCGCCCCGCCCCGCCGCCCGTCGCGGCTGCCGCGCCGCCGGTGGGGGTCTGCGAGGCGTGCCGCACCACCAACGACGCGGATGCGGCCTTCTGCAAGCGCTGCGGCAGCAGGCTCGAAGGCGCGGCCGCTGCCGCGCAGGGAGACGCGCGATGACGCGCCTGCCACCCTCGATCCTTGCCGGGACCCTGGTGCTGTTCCTCGCCTCGATTGCCGCGGCGCAGCCGCCGGGGATGGGCATGGCCGGCGGGGAAATGCCCAACGCCAAGCAGATGTCGGGTGTGCCGCTTCCCGTGGGCGATCTTCCCGTCGGCACCGTGACGGTCCGGGTCGTTCGGGGCTCGATGGCCAATCCGCTGGTGGATCAGACGGTCGAGCTCCTCGGCGGGCCCTCGCCGGTCACGGTAAAGACCAACCAGACCGGGCACGCCGAGTTTGCTGGCCTGAAGCCGGGCACGCGCGTCAAGGCGGTGGCGACGGTCAGCGGTGAGCGGCTGGAGTCCCAGGAGTTCGAGGTCGGGTCGGCCGGCGGCATCCGTGTCGCGCTGGTGGCGACCGATCCCGAGGCGGAGAAGAAGGCCGCCGAAGATCGCAAGCTCGCGCAGGCGCCCGCGCAGCCCGGCATCGTCGTGTTCGGCGATCAGTCGCGGTTCGTCTTCGAGTTCGGCGACGAGGGGCTGAACGTCTACAACATCTTCGAGATCGTCAACACCGCGCGCACGCCCGTGCAGCCGCCGAGCGAGATTGCCTTCGATCTTCCGGACGCCGCGGAGTTCGCGTCCGTGCTCGAGGGGTCCTCGCCGCAGGCGCACCTCGCGGGCAAACGCCTGACCGTCACGGGTCCGTTCGCGCCCGGCACGACGCTCGTGCAGGTGGCCTATACGATCAAGCCGTCCAGCGGCGATTTGACGATCGAGCAGAAGCTGCCGGCGGCCTTGAATCAGGTCAGCGTGATGGCGCAGAAGATGGGCGACATGCACTTCGCCTCACCCCAGATCGCGCAGCACCAGGACATGACGGCCGAGGGCCAGACGTACATCGTCGGGCAGGGACCCGCCGTCCAGGCGGGCCAGACGCTGACGTTCAGCTTCAGCGGCGTGCCGCATACGCCGGTGTGGCCGCGCAACCTCGCGCTGCTGCTCGCCGTCGGCGTGCTGGCGGCCGGCATCTGGGGAACGGCGCGGGCGGGCAAGGCGACGTCGGCCGACGAGGCGCGCCGCCGGAAGCTGCAGGCCACGCGCGAGCGGCTGTTCGCGGCGCTTGCCGAGGTCGAGGAGCAGCACCGCGCGCAGTCGATCGATCCCGCGCAGTACATGGCGCGGCGCCGCGAGCTCGTCGCGGCGCTCGAGCGCGTGTACGCCGACATGGACGAGGCGGCGGCGGCGTAGCGCCGCGCCACCCATGGATTTCACCTCGCTCACGTTCACCGACGTTTCAAAGAACTTCCAGCGGCGCCGCGCGCTGAACAAGGTGTCCCTCCGATGCGAGGCGGGGGAGATCGTCGCCCTGCTGGGACCGAACGGAGCGGGGAAGTCCACGCTCCTGTCGATCACGGCGACCCTGCTCGAGCCGTCGTCCGGAGAGGTCCGCTACGGCGATCGCCTCGCGCGGTCGTCAGGTCCGGAGCTGCGCGGGCGCATCGGGCTGCTCGGTCACGACCTTTATCTGTACCCGGAGCTGACGGCGGAGGAGAACCTCCAGTTCTTCGGCCGCGTGTATCGCCTGCCGGACCTCTCGAACCGAATCGAGGCCGCGCTTGCGCGCGCCCAGCTCACCGATCGGCGCGGCGATCTCGTGTCGGGCTTCTCGCGCGGCATGCGACAGCGCCTCGCGCTGGAGCGGGCGCTCCTGCACCAGCCGAGGCTCGCGCTGCTCGACGAGCCGTTCACCGGCCTCGACGATGCGGCGACCGCGGCGCTGCGGCGGCGGCTGGCGACACTCCGCGAGACCGGAACGATTGTGCTGCTCACGACGCACGATCTCGAGACGATCGACGGCCTCATCGATCGGGCGGTGTTGCTGCACAACGGCCGACTGGTCGCGATCGAATCCGGAGAGGGTTCGCTCCGCGATCGGTACCGGCGGCTGACCGCGGTGGGGACATAGCGGATGACGTTCCTCCAGACCGTCTGGCTTGTCACCCGTAAGGACATCCTCATCGAGGCGCGGAGCCGGGAGATCTTCTTCACGACCCTCTTCTTTGCCGTCTCCTGCGTCCTCGTCTTCGCGTTCGGGTTCGTGCGCGAAGGGAAGCCCGTGGAAGACGCGGCGGCCGGCATCCTGTGGATTGCGATTGCGTTCTCGGGGACCCTTGCGCTCGGGCGCGCGTTCGAGCGCGAGCGCCAGAGCGAGACGCTGCGCGCGCTGCTCATCGCGCCGATATCGCGGCCCGCCCTGTACGTGGGCAAGCTCGTGGGCGTGCTGATGCTGCTCGCCGTGGTCGAACTGATCGTCGTGCCGCTGGTGGCGGTGATGTTCCAGGCGGCGTTGTTCGAGCACGCGCTGCTGATGCTCGGTCTGCTCGTCACCGGCACCATCGGATTCTGCGCGGTGGGGACGCTCTTTGCCGCGATGCTGGTCCGCGCGCGCAGCCGCGACGTGCTGCTGCCGGTGCTGCTCTATCCCATTACAATTCCGGTTATCATCGCCGGAGTCCGCGGCACGGCGGCGCTGCTCCAGGCCGACGTCGACCTGCCCATGGCCCGCGCCTGGCTGTCGATGCTGGTGTTCTTCGACGTGATGTTCATTACGCTCGCGCTCTGGACCTTCGAGCCGGTGATGACAGAATGAAAAAACTCTTTCTCGTCCTGCTGCTCGCCGATGCGGCGATGTTGGCGTACGCGCCGGTGCTCATCGTCAATGCGCCGTACGAAGCCACGATGGGGCTGGTCCAGAAGATCTTCTACTTCCACGTGCCCTCGTGGATGGCGATGTTCACTTCGGCGTTCGTCTGTGGCGTCGCGAGCTTCTTCGTCCTCTTCACGACGCGGAAGACGGCGGATCGCGTCGGCGCCGCGGCCGCTGAACTGGTCGTCGTGTTCGGGCTGATCGGCCTCATCACGGGGCCGCTGTGGGCACGCAAGGCGTGGGGCGTCTGGTGGCAGTGGGATGCCAAGCTCACGTCGGCGCTGATCCTGTGGCTGATCTTCGTCGCGTACCTGCTGCTCCGGAGGTATGGCGGCGCGGGATCCGAAAAGCTCGCGGCGGCCGTCGGGCTGTTCGGGACGGCCAATGTGCCGTTCGTCTACTGGTCGGTGAACGTCTGGCGCACGATGCATCCGACCACGGCTGTCGTGCCGTCGCTGCAGCCGGGGATGCGCGGCCCGTTCTGGTTCTGTGCGCTCGCCTTCCTGGGACTCTACGTGGTGATGCTGACGCTGCGCGTGCGGCTCGAGAACCGGCGGGCCGAGCTGGAAACGCTGTACCTGGCCGTTGAGGATTGATATGACGAGGACATACCGAAAGGTCGTCTGGAGTGCCGGGGCGACGTTGGGCGTCATGGCGTTGCTGCTGGCGCTCGGCGTTGCGCAGCCGGTGTTCGCGGCCCAGCCGCCGGCATCGACGGCGGCGCAGGAGGGCTTCGTGCCGGTGAAGGACGTCCCCGCGCAGGAGCAACTGCCCGCGGCCCCGCTCGTGATGGCCGCGTACGCGGTCGCGTGGGTGGCGGTGTTCGGCTACATCTGGTCGGTCTGGTCGCGCCTCGGCCGCGTCGAGCGCGACCTGGCGGAAGTCTCCCGCCGCGTGGACAAGGGAGCGCGCCGGTGAACTTCTCGGAGATGTCCGCGGCTCACTTCATCTTCATCCCCGCCGTGCTCATCATCGGCGTAGTGATTGGCTGGATCCTCGGCGGCCGTGCCGCGCAGGACGCGTTCGCCGCGGAGCTGAAGCGCCGCGAGGAGCGGTCGAAGCGGACCTGACGCGTGTCGGTTCCCAGTCTCCAGCTTCCAGTTCCCAGCTTCGTCTTTGACGTCATGGAAACAGCTCCACGTTCATCGTGCACAGATGGGAACCGGACGCTGGAAGCCGGGAGCTGGAAACTGTCTACCGTCCAATAGCTAACCGGTTCGCCAGGCTCGGCGGCAGGCCGGCGCTGAGGATCCGGCGCTGCGCGGTCCCGACTGCATATTCCACTCGACGCAGCACCAGGGACACGCCCTCCGCATCGTCATAGATCGCAAACGCCGCGCGTGGATCGCCGTCGCGAGGCTGGCCCACCGATCCGGGGTTGATCAGGTAACGAACACCCGGGGCGATGTCCACCCGCACCGCGTCGCCCGTCACAACGCTGCCTCGCATGCGTGGGGTCCCCGGACCGCCCCGATCGCCCTCCTTCTCGAAGACCGCCGGCACATGCGTGTGGCCGAACAGGCACACCGGCCTGGTTGCCGCCTCGAACGCCATCAGCGCGTCGTCGGTGTCGAAAACGTAGTGATCCTCGTCGAACGGCGTGCCATGGCAGATCTCCACGCGCTCGTCGATCGCGATGGGGCCTGTCGGCAGTTCGCGCAGGTAGTCGCGGTTCCCGGCGGACAACGCCGTGAAGGTCCACGTGGCCGCCAGGCGCGCGATGTGGTTGAAGTTCTCGGCGTCGTCGATCCCGCAGGCGGCCTTGTCGTGGTTCCCGCGGATGACGGCGAGCGGATGCAGCTCGCGCACGCGATCGATGACGGCGTTGGGCTCGGCGCCGTAGCCCACGAGATCGCCGAGCACGAGGACGCGATTCCACGCGGAGGCGGGCGCGGCCTCGAGCACGGCCTCGAGGGCGTCGATGTTGCCATGGATGTCCGAGAGAATCAGGTAGCGCACGAATCTACGTCCTCTGGAGCGCGTCGATCACCCTTTCGGCCACGTCCTCGGGGTGCGCGCCACGCGCGTCTACGTGCACGTGAGCGCCCGCGTACACCGCCTGGCGCAGGGTATACAACCGTTCCATCTGCGCGCGGTCGGCCGCGAGCGGCCGCCGCCCGTCGGCGGGCAACCGCGCCAGCAGCTCGTCGAGCGGCACGTCCAGCCACACCGACGTGCCATCCATGTTGATCGCCGCGCGGTTCTCCGGGTCCATGAACGTGCCGCCGCCAGTCGCGACCACGAGATGGCGGAGGGGCAGGAGCAGCCGCAGGATCTCGCGCTCGACGCCGCGGAAGTACGTCTCGCCGCTCCGGGCGAAGAGGTCCGCGACCGTCCGCCGCTCGCGCGCCTCGATCAATTCGTCGATGTCCTCGGCCTGCCACCCGAGCCGTGCGGCCATCGCGCGCGCGACGGTTGTCTTGCCCGCGGCCATGAACCCGACGAGGTAGATCTTGTCGGTCACTTCGCGCCCGTGAGCCGCCGGAGTTCCTCGAAAAACCCGGGGTACGACACGGCGACCGACGACGCGCCGGCGATCGTCGTCGGTCCGGTCGCCCGCGTGGCCGCGATCGCGAACGCCATGGCAAGGCGGTGATCGCCCGCGGCGTCGACATGCCCGCCGGTCAGCGGCCTCGATTCGATCGCGAAGCCGTCCTCGTACTCCTCGACCTGAGCGCCGATCGCCAGCAAACCGCGCACCAGCGCCGTGATGCGATCGCTCTCCTTCACCCGCAGCTCCGCGGCGCCGCGGACGCTGAAGCTCTCGCCCGCCGGCAGCATCACCGCGAGCGCCGCGAGCGCCGGGATTTCGTCGATGACGCCCGGCACTTCGTGCGGCTCGAGGTTGAAGCTTCGCGGCTCCTTGAATTCGACGCGCAGGGTGCCCGCGGGCTCTTCGTGGGTGTCCCGCTCAACGCGCGCGTCGACGGTCGCGCCTGCGCGGCGGAGCACCGGCAGCACCGCCGTGCGCGTTGGATTCAGGCCGACGAAGGGGATTTCGATCTCGGCGCCCGGCGTTCCGGCCGCCAGCGCCGCCCAGAAGATCGCGCCGGAGATGTCCCCGGGGATTTCCAGCCTCCGCCCGGACAGCCTCTGTCCGCCCGCGACCGCGACCTCGAGTCCGCGACATTCGACCCGCGCGCCGAACGCGCGCAGGGCGCGCTCCGTATGATCGCGCGTGGGCGCAGGTTCGACGACGCGCGTCGTGCCGTCCGCCTGGAGCCCGGCCAGCAGCACGCCGCCCTTGACCTGTGCGCTCGGCACTTCAGGTGCGTGGCTGATGGCCCGGAGTGACGTCCCGTGGATCACGAGCGGAGGGCGCCCGTCGACGGCGTCGATCCTGGCGCCCATCCGCGTCAGCGGCTCGATGATCCGCCGCATCGGACGCCGCGCGAGCGATGCGTCTCCGCCGATCGTCGTCGTGAAGGAGTGCGCCGCCAGGATTCCCGAGAGCAGGCGCAGCGTGGTGCCGGAGTTGGCGGCGTCGAGCGGTGCGCGAGGGGCGGCAAGGCCGCGGACCCCGCGGCCCGCGACGACGATCGTGCCCGCCTCCATGACGCGGATCGACACGCCGAGCGCGCGCAGACACGCGAGGGTGGCGGCACAATCCGCGCCGGGCGAGTAGCCCGTCACGATCGACTCGCCATCGGCGAGCGCCGCGAGCATCGCGTAGCGGTGCGAAATGGATTTGTCGCCGGGAACGCGGACGCGTCCGCCGGCACGGGCCGCCGGCGTGACCGTCGCCGCGTCGGCGGACGCGCGGAGCATGTCCGCACTATAGCATTCGACCTCTTGAACGGATCCGGTTTAGTATGTTATTCACTCGCGTGCATTCAGATCCGCCCCGGCCCACGTCATCTCTCACGGCGCGTGGGGCCCCACCCCCACGCGCTCTCGCTCGGCGGTCGGCCTCCGGCCGACTTCCCTCCGGCGGGCCACCCCAACGCGGGTGCCGCGTTGGGGGCCCCGGCGCCTCGCCCTTCGAGAACCTCAGGGCGACCCTGAGCTTCGTCGAAGGGTCGCTCGGGCCGCAGGCGCTTCTCGCGTCCGTCCGCCACCGCGCCGGCCGGGGTGCGGCCGCATGCTGACGCGCGGCGGCACGGTCCGGGTCCAGATCCACAGTCAGTTCGAAATGGTGGACTACGTCCAGGTCGTCAGCGACCGCGTCGGCAAACTGGCGGGCATGGACGAAGACACGGTCCACTGGATCGGCGTCGCCGTGCGCGAGTCGGTCATCAACGCCATCAAGCACGGCAACCGCGAGGACTACGCCAAGCTCGTGACCGTCGAGTTCTCCTTCGTTCCCTCAGACGATCCGCGCGAGCTCGTCGTGCGCGTCCTCGATCAGGGCGCGGGCTTCGATCCTGGCGAGATCGCGGACCCCCTCGCCCCGGAGAACATCCTCAAATCGAGCGGGCGCGGCATCTTCTTCATGCGCAGCTTCATGGACGACGTCGTGCTGCGGCGCCGGACTGAAGGCGGGATGGAAGTGCGCCTGGTGAAGAAGCTGGCGACGACCGGTGCCTGATCGGCTTCCACCCGTTCTTCTCGCCACCGCGATCGAGGCGGTCATTCGTGCCGGCGCCATCCAGATGATGCGCGCCGGAGGCGACCTCCACATCGGCAAGAAGGGGACGATCGATCTCGTGACGGAGGTCGATCTCGAAGTCGAGCGCGGCTTCCGCGCCCTCGTCGCCGGACGTTTTCCGGAGCACGTCGTGCTCGGCGAGGAGTTCGAGCGCGCGGGCGATCGGGACGAGATGCCTCATTACGGCTGGGTGTTCGATCCCGTTGACGGGACGACCAACTATGCGCACGGCCTGCCGATCTTCTGCTCGTCGCTCGCGCTGGAGATCGACGGGACTCCGTCGGTGGCGGCCGTCTACGATCCGACACGGCGCGAGCTGTTCACGGCGGAGCGCGGCCAGGGCGCCTGGCTCAACGGCGTGCCGCTTCGCGTGTCGTCGGCCTCGGCCTTGATCGATTCGCTGCTCTGCACCGGGTTTCCGTATAGCGTGCAGCAGGACTCCGCGACGCTGGTCGGATTGTTCGGGCGGTTCCTGGAGATCTCGCGCGCCGTCCGGCGGCTGGGATCCGCGGCGCTCGACCTGTGCTACGTCGCGGCGGGGCGGCTCGACGGGTTCTGGGAGATGCAGCTGAATCCGTGGGACACGTCGGCTGGAGCGCTGATTGTCGCGGAGGCGGGGGGACGCGTGACCGACACCGACGGCGGTCCGTTTCGGTCGCGCGAGGGCAGCGTGATTGCCGCCAATCCGCACATCCACGACGCCATGCTGCACACCATTCGGGAGTACCTGGGACGCTGACACCCGGCGGGGACGGACTGACCCCGGGGAAAGACAGCACGCACGATCGGACGGCGCGGCGCGGCACGGTCGGAACCGGGAAAACCCGGTAAACAGCAGGCTGGCGCGGTGGCATCGTTCATGCTCAACAAGGAGGCGCGGGACGGCGCCGTAAGCGCCGGGCTCGAACGGAGCGTCACATGATGACAACGACATGGGTTCGGGGCGTACGGTGCGCGATCGGCCTGCTGGCCGTGGCCGCGATCCTCACGCCTGCCGCTGCGCAGGCGCAGATTCGACGGGTCGGTTCCTCGGAGAGCAAGCACGCGATCGGCCTGAGCATCGGCTACTTCGGCGTCAAGGGGGAAGACTCGCGCGTGTCCGGCGACACGATCAACGCCGACCTCTCATCCCTGGCGTTCGACGTCAAGGACTTCAGCGGCGGGACGGTGGGCGGCGAGTGGCTCGTCGGCATCGGCCAGTTCGTCGAGGCTGGCGTGGGCGTGGGCTTCTACCAGCGCACCGTGCCGAGCGTGTATCGCGACGTGGTGAACGTCAACGAGACCGAAATCGAGCAGGACTTGAAACTGCGCGTCATCCCCATGACGGCCACGATCCGGTTCCTCCCGGTCGGGCGCGGCTCGGTGCAGCCGTACGTGGGCGCCGGCATCGGCGCCTTCAACTGGCGATACAGCGAGACGGGCGAGTTCGTCGACTTCAGCGACTACTCGATCTTCCGCGCGCGCTACGTCGCGAACGGCACGGCGGTGGGGCCGGTCGTCCTCGGCGGCATCAGGGCGCCGGTGGGCGAAGTGTTCATGATCGGCGGCGAGATCCGCTATCAGAAGGCCGAAGGCGACACGAAGCCCGCGACCTCCGAACTGCTGGGCGACAAGATCGATCTCGGCGGCTGGACCGCCAGCTTCACGATGCACTTCCGCTTCTAAGGGTGAAGAGCGAGGTGTGAAGGACCGGCAACCGGCCGAAGTCGTCCGTATGGACGGTTCGAGCTTGTTGCCGCTGACTTCACCCTTCGCCCTTCACGCTTCACCCTTCACTCCTCGCTCTTGTAGAGGGCAACCCCGCCTCCCTCGGCCACCCGCGTGAATCCTTCCAGGAAGCGCGGGTTGTGCTTCGCGTCGAGGTACAGCGCGTCCCCCCCTTCGGCTTTCTCCTCGATGGCAACCCAGCCGGCGTGTCCGCGCGCGCCCAGCATCGCGAAGGTCCAGATCTCTCCGTTTCCCTCGTGCAGGAAGTCGTGGATCGAGAAGCCGGCCTGGGACAGGTCCTGCATGTAGTGGCCGAGCGAGCCCATGCTCATCATGATGGTGCGGCCGTCACGATGTTGCGCGAGGTACTCGGTGACGGCCCGGCGCCCCGCCATGTTGGCCGCGTCGCGCTGCGATTCGAGGACGAGCGGGGACTGGCGGTCGAGCGGACGTGCCTGGTAGACGGCGGCGGCGATCAGGACCGCGGCGGCAAGGGGGCGCAGGGGCCGCCACAACACACCGATCCCGGCCCCCGCAAGCGCCGCGCAGGCGGCGACGAGTGGCACATCGTACCGGATCCGGAACGGATGCCCCTGCATATACGCGTACCAGGGCAGCGCCGCTGACGCGGTGAGGGCAAGCACCAGCAGCAACGACGCGCGCGCGCGCGAGCGCAGCCAGAGGTAGGCAACGAGCGCCACCCCCGCGTCCGCCGACCAGACGAGCGCGGGACCCGTCACGCGATAGAGGCCATCGCGCACCTGGTGCCACGCGGCAAGCGGATGCCCCATCGCCTCCACGTTCTCCGGCACGAAGAACCCGCCGGAGACGAACCACGCCCCGACCGTCCACCGGCTGTTGGCGGCGAACACGACAACCGCGACGAGGGGGTAGGCCGCAAGCCGGACGCAGGCGAGGGTCGCCTCGCTCAGAGCAAGCCCGCGTCTGAGCAATGCGAGCCAGGCGAACAGAATCAGCGCCGCCGTAATCGGCCATGCCTCGTAGCGCGTCAGGCAGGCAGCGGCGATGGCCGTGCCGGCTGCCCCGGGCCAGCCGTGGGCGCGGCCGTCGACCCACGCAGCCGTCAGCGCGACTGCGAGCATTGTCGTGCCGAAGAGCAGCGGCTCGGTCATCGGCGTGCTCTGGAGGTACAGCACGTTGGGATTCAGCAGCAGGAGAGTCGCGGCCGCAACGGCGCCGCTCGTCGATCCGGTCGTGCGCACGATGATCGACGCAAGCGCCCATGCGGCCATTGCCATGCTCAGGATCGAAATCGCGACCCCCGAGGCGCCGCTGCGATACAGGCCGTCGATCTGTACCGGCAGCAGGTTGAGCACATGTGGCAGCGGCAGCCAGACCGCGCCGATCTGCTGCCAGCCTGGCGTGAGGCTGTCCATGATGCGCCGCGCGACGACGAGGTGCGCGCGCGCGTCGTAGTGGCTGAGCGTCAGGCCGGCTCGCGCGTAGTAGATCGCCGCGGCCGTTCCCCCCGCCATCACGGCGGCCGCGATCGCGATCGGCAGGAGCCTGTGCGCCGGGCGTGCGGCGTCCGGCGACGGTGGGGTCGTCGTGAGCACGGCGGTTAGTCTACACAACTCCGGCCATGACTATCGACTATCGACCATGACTATCGGCTATCGACTGACACCTGTTCACTCCGAGTGTTCTACACTCTGCAGCATGAAACGTATCGTCGCGTGGACGATGGGCGCCGCCGTGGCCATGGGCGGGCCCGGCCTTTTCCTCATCGCGCTCCTCGATTCGTCGTTCCTGTCGTTTCCCGAGGTGGTCGATCTGCTGCTGATGGGGCTCGTCACGCACCACAAGGAGCGGATGGTTTTCTACGCGCTGATGGCCACGCTCGGATCGATCGTGGGCTGCTTCATGCTCTACGCGGTCGGGCGGAAGGGGGGCGAGGCCTTTCTGCGCAAGCGCTTCCACGAGCGGCACGTCGACCGGGCGCTCGCGGTCTTTCAGCGCTACGGACTGCTCGCCGTCGCGGTGCCGGCGATCCTGCCACCCCCGGTGCCGTTCAAGCCGTTCGTGCTGGCCGCAGGCATCGCTGAGGTCCGGCCGCTGGAGTTCCTTCTCGCGGTCGCGCTCGGCCGCGGCGTGCGGTACTTCGGCGAAGGGGTGCTGGCGGTGTGGTACGGCGAGCGGGCCGTGGCGTTTCTCCGCGAGAACGCGAGGGTGGCGGGCCTGACGGCGGCCGCGCTCGTCGTCGGCGCCGCGCTGGCGTGGACCATCTGGCACCGCAGGTCCAGGAATTCCGCCGGAATTGACTGACGCGCCGAAGCCGTTTACAATCAGCCGTTTGCCGCCAATTCAGTGATGCCTCCAGAGATCTCGATCGTCGTGCCGATGCGCAACGAATCGCCAAACGTGGCGGAGCTGTACCGTGAGCTGACCGGCACGATGGAGGCGTTCGGCCGCCCCTACGAAATCGTGGCAATCGACGACGGGAGCACGGACGATACGTTCGATCTCCTGGCCGGCCTGCAGGCGCGGGACCCGAGGCTGCGCATTATTCGGTTCCGCCGCAATTTCGGGCAGACCGCCGCGTTTGCCGCCGGCTTCGCGTACGCGCGCGGCCGATTCATCGTGACCTCGGACGGCGATCTCCAGAACGACCCGCGCGACATTCCGCGCCTGGTCGAGCAGTGCGAGCGGGGCCCCGACCTCGTCGCCGGCTGGCGCAAGGACCGGAAGGATCCGTTTCTCAACCGCCGCCTGCCGTCCATGATCGCGAACTGGATCATCTCGTTCGCGACCGGTGTGAAGCTGCACGACTACGGCTGCTCGCTGAAGGTGTTCCGGGCGGAAGTGGTCAAGCCGATGAAGCTCTACGGCGAGATGCACCGGTTTCTTCCGGCGATCGCGAGCGAGATGGGCGTCACCATCGAGGAGCGCGTGGTGAACCACCGCGCGCGTGTGCACGGGACGTCCAATTACGGAATCTCCCGCACGCTCCGCGTCATCCTGGACCTGGTGACGGTGAAGTTCCTCATCAGCTATTCGACGCGGCCGCTGCACATCTTCGGGCTGCTCGGATTCATCATGGGCTCGCTTGGCACGCTCGTGTGCGCGTGGCTGGCGTACCTGAAGTTCTTCGGCCACGAGGGCATCGGCAACCGGCCGTTGCTGCTGTTCGGGATCCTGCTCGTGTTCACCGGTGTTCAGCTCGTCACGCTCGGCCTGCTGGCCGAGATGCAGGCCCGCACCTACCACGAATCGCAAAACAAGCCGGTGTACGTGATTCGCGAGATACGGGAAACGCTCCCGCTCGAAGGGGCGGAGCGCCTCGCAAAGGAACAGCAAGAGCGCGTCGGGTGAAGATCTTCGCGACGGTGCTCGCATGCGCCGCTCTGGCCGTCCAGTCCGTCCCGGCGAGGCCCGCCCCGGCGGCGCCCGCTCCCGCGCGCCATCTCACGATCCAATCGACAACGTTTCGCACCACCGACGGTCGGCTGTTCGCCTGGCGGGGGATCACCGCGTTCAGGCTCGCCGCCATAGTCCTCAGGCGGCACGTTTTTTCCATACCCGAAAGTCAGCCCAGCCGTTTGCTCCCCCGGAACTAGGCCTTTTTCCGCCCGAACCGCAAGTGCTGCAGGTGCAGTGAGGGCCTATGACTTCACAACTGTGTAAGTACGCATTCGCTTTTGCGTGTGTGGTGCTGACCACGGCCGCTCCGACCGCCACGCAACCCTCCGACCTCTTTATCTCCGAGTACATCGAGGGGTCGTCCAACAACAAGGCGATCGAGATCTACAACGGCACCGGCGCGCCCATCGACCTCGCGGCGGGGGCGTACAACATCCAGGTGTCCTTCAACGGCCTCAACAACCCGCAGCTGACGATCAATCTGTCAGGCACCGTGGCTGACGGCGACGTCTTCGTCGTCGCCCACGCGCAGGCGAGCGCCGCAATCCTGGCCCAGGCCGATCAGACGAACGGGTACACCTGGTACAACGGCGATGATGCGGTCGTCTTGAGGAAGGGCACCACCATCATCGATGCGATCGGACGGATTGGCTTCGATCCGGGCACCGAGTGGGGCAGTGGCGTGACGTCCACCGCCGACAGCACGCTCCGCCGGAAGGGCACCGTGTCGGCCGGCGATGCCAACGCGTTCGACGCGTTCGACCCATCAATCGAATGGGAGGGTTTTCCCGTTGACACATTCACGGGGTTGGGATGTTTCGCCGCGAATTGCGGATCGAACTTCCCGGTGAGTATCGCGTGCGGTTCAACTGTTGTGCTCCAGCAGGGCGGCACGGCGAACCGCGCCGTGACCGCGACCGACCCTGACGGCACGGTGACGAGCCTCGTCGTTTCGAGCGTCACCCCTGTTCCATTGTCGGGATCGATCAGCAGAACCTCCTTCACGGGCGCTTCCAGTGTCGGAGGGGTGGCGACCTCCGTCGTGACCGTCACTTCGAGCGTCCCTGCCGGCAGCTATTCCGTGCTGATGCACGCCGAGAATAACGACCCGACTCCACAAAGCGCCGAGTGCACCCTTGCGGTCAGTGTCACGACTCCGCCCGTCCTGGAGATCTTCACGATCCAGGGAAGCGGCGCCGCGTCGCCGTCCGTGGGTCAGGTGGTCCGGACGAACGACAACATCGTCACCGCGCTGGCGTGGGGGACCGCGGGATACAACGGGTTCTTCATCCAGACGCCGGATGCGCGCGCGGACGCGTCCGATCGGACGTCGAACGGACTCTTCGTCTTCACCGGCTCGGCTCCCGCGGTGAGCGTCGGCGACCAGGTTGACGTTGTCGCCAGAGTGGCGGAGTTCTTCACCCAGACCGAGCTGGTGAGCGCCGCCGTCACCGTGGATTCGAGCGGCAATTCACTGCCGGCGGCCGTCCTGCTGACGCAGGTCGCGCCGGGCGTGTTCGTGCCGTCGCACGATCAGCCGTGGCCGCCCAACGAGTTGGAGCGCTTCGAGGGGATGCGCGTCCGCGTCGAAGATGGGCGCACGACCGCGCCCACAGACAACTTCGGCGACACGCCGATCGTCGCCGACAACACGCGTGCCTTCCGCGAACCGGGCATGGAATATCCGGGCTTCTTCGGCTATCCCGTGATCTGGGACGGCAATCCCGAGGAGTTCGAGATCAATCCTGACGGTGCAGGGCTGGCGGACGTCAGCTTGCCGGCGGGTTCGGTGATCCACGTCGCCGAAGGGCCGCTGGCGGTCTCGTTCAGCGATTATCAGATCTGGCCGACCACCTTCAGCTACACCGCGGCGGCGCTGCCGCGCCCGGTCCGCGCGCGCTATGCGGGCGAGCTGACGGTGGCCAGTCAGAACCTGCTGCGGTTCTTCGATGCGGATCCGACCAACGGGCCCGACGACGGGCCGGTCAGCCTCGCGCAGTACCAGGCTCGCCTCGCGAAGGCGTCGCTGCACATCCGCACGGTGCTCGGGGCGCCCGACGTCCTCTCGCTCGAGGAGGTCGAGAATATCGGTGTCCTCACCGATCTCGCGGCGCGGATTGCGAGCGACGATCCGTCGCTCGTTTACAGCGCGTACCTGCTCGAGGGTAACGACATCGGCGGCATCGACACCGGATTCCTGGTGCGCAACACGGTGAGCGTCACTGCGCCCCTTGCGCAGGTTGGCGCGGATACGATCTTCGACTTCGAGTTGGATGGCAGTCTGCTGAACGATCGCCCGCCACTGGTACTCCAGGCGGAGTACGTCGCGAACGGCGCGCCGTTCCCGTTCACCGTCATTGGCGTGCACAACCGGTCTCTCACCAATACCGAGGGGACGAGTTCCACCGCGAACCGCAATCGGCACAAGCGGCTGGAGCAGGCCACTGAACTCGCGCAGTACATCCAGTCGCTCCAGGTCGCCCATCCCGCGCGGCGCATCGTCGTGACGGGCGACTTCAACGCCTTCCAGTTCAGCGACGGTTACGTGGACGTCGTGGGCATCCTCACGGGGAATCTGGATCCGAACGGCGCGATTCTGCCGGGCGCCGACTACGTGGAGCCGAACCTCGTGGATCGCGTCAACGATCTGCCGGCCTCCGAACAGTATTCGTTCGTGTTCCAGGGCAGCGCGCAGGTGCTCGATCACATGCTCACGTCGCAGACCCTCAACGACTTCGTCAGGGGCCTCGCGTACGCGCGCGGCAACGCGGACGCGCCCGCATCGCTGCAGGCGGATCCGACCACGCCGCTGCGGACGTCGGATCACGACGGCGAGGTGCTGTTCGTGATGACCGATCACGACGCTGACGGCGTGCCGGACGATGTGGACAACTGCTCGATCAGCCCGAACGCGAACCAGGCCGACTACGACGGCGACGGCCTGGGCGACGCGTGCGATGCGGACGACGACAACGACGGCGTGGCGGATGTGACCGATGCCTGCCCGCTGTCGCTTGCGACGCCCGCGACGGTCGTCATCGATGCGTGCCACACGGGCATCGCGGATCAGGTGTTGCCCACCGGCTGCTCGATTACTGAGTCTGTGCAGTCGATCGCCAACGCCTCGTGGACGCACGGGCTCTTCGTCAGCCGGGTCTCACATCTGGCGACGGACCTTCGCAAGGACGGATGGATTTCGAACAAGGAGAGAAGCGAGCTCGTGCGCTGCGCGGCCTGGGCGAATATACGGTGAAACGATCGTCAGTCGATAGTCGATAGTCAAAGTCGGGTCGAAGTCCAGTCAAAGTCAAAGTCGGCGCCGGCCCTCACAGGGCCGGCGTCACTGTCTCGGGACTCAGGGGACATCGAAGGAGGCGGCGATGGCGTCGAGGAAGACTTCCGCCATGCGCTGGTAGCCGGCCTCGGTGAGGTGCAGGCCGTCCTCGCCGACGAGAGACAGCGGGATGAGCGCATAGAGATCGACAATGCGTGCGTCCTTCTTTCCCGCCATCACCTTCAGTGCGTCGTTGTAGCGGCCGAGGAACGGGGCGGCCTCGCCGCGCGCCGGCGCGCCGCCGGTGCGCTGGGGCGGCAGCGTGGCCAGCATCACCTCGATGCGGCGTCCTCTCGCGTCGCGCACCATGTCCTCCATGGCGTTGACAGCCAGCGAGATCCCGTCGTCGATGGCGGTGTTGCCCTGGCCGGCCAACTTGGACATATCGTTGGCGCCTTCGAGCAGCAGCAGGAGCTGCGGCCCGGCCTCGCTCAGCCGGTCGTTGAAGCGCTGTCGCGTCGGGCCGTCGGTCGCGGCCTCCCCGGCTTGCCCCGCGTTCAGCACCACGATTGTCTGTGATGTGTAGCGCGCCGTGGTGAGCTGCTGGAGCTTGTACGGATACGATTCAGGCTTACCCGCGGTCAGCGGCGCGAAGGGCAGCGGCGTCGAGGTCGTGCCTTCCGTCATGCTGTCGCCGAACGCCAGAATCTGCGTCAGTCCGAGCACTGGCGTCGGTGGAGAATCCGGCGGAATGGGGCCGGACGGCTGATACGGCGGCGTCGTGACCGGCGGCGTGGGACCCGTAGGCGACGATCCGCCGCAGCGTGCGGTGACGACGGCTGCCGCCACGCCGATGAGGAACTTCCGTCGCTGCATGTGAACCAAGAAGATTACCATGTAACATCGCAGAGGCTTGCGAGTCCGCCTGCTTCTCGTCGCCATCCTGGCGTCCGCCATCGCTGCGGGCGTCATCGGCCTCGACTGGGGCCTGCCGTACAGATGGAAGTAGCTGGCAGCAGGCAGCTGGCGGCAGGCAGAAGGACCAGCAGGCAGCACGCAGCCGGCAGCTGGCAGTGAGTCGACGCTGTCAACTGCAAACTCCCAACTCCCAACTCCCAACCTCCACTGTCCAATCCGACCGAAGGTGACGCAGCGGGACAGCGGGATCCACTGCCGGCTGCTTGCTGCCTACTGCCCGCTTCAGCAGAGCAGTGTCATAATTGCCCCGTGCCCGCAGCCAACGCAGGTTCCCGCCTGTCCGACGGGCGTCAGCTCAACGTCGTCCTGTTCTCCGGCGGGCGCGGCGCCGGGGTGCTGACGCGGCAACTCGTTGGGAACCCCCAGGTTTCGCTCACGATCGCGATCAACGGGTACGACGATGGCGCGTCGACGGGGGAGGTGCGGCGGTTCCTGGGCGACAGCCTGGGCCCATCGGACTTCCGCAAGAACGCGTCGCGCCTGGCTTCCGAGCTGAAGTCCTGCAACCCCGCGCTCATCGAGCTGCTGGACGCGAGGCTCCCGGCGGGGGCCACCGATGCCGATCTGCGGGCGGCGTTGGACGCCGTGGCCGGCGGTGCGGGCGACCCGGCGATCGAAGCGCCGGCGGCACGGCTCGACATCGAATCGCGCGAGGCCCTCTCGCGCGCGCTGTCGCGATTCGCCGGCGAGCTCGGCGGCGGCCGCGCGTTCGATTTCTCGGACTGCAGCCTCGGCAACCTGGTCTTCGCGGGCCTGTTCCTCCTTTCCGCGCGCGATTTCAATCGAACGGTCGATGCCTACGCGGCGCTCGTGGGCCTGCGGCCGGGACTGATCGACAACGTGACGGACGGAACCAACGCCTGGCTCGTCGGCCTCGATGCCGGCGCGCGGCTCCTCGCAAGCGAGGAGGAGATCGTCGATGCCGAGCGGCCCAACAGTATCCGGGACATCTTCCTGATCGACCGGCCGCTGACGGCACAGGAGGCCGCTGCGATTCGCGAGTCACCTGCGGCGGCTGAGGCGCTGCTGGAGGCACGGACGGCGCGCGTGGGGCTGAACCCCCGACTCGCCGGGCGGGTCGCCGCCGCCGATTTGATCATCTACGCGCCTGGCACGCAGCACTCGAGCCTGTTTCCGTCGTATTTGACGCCGGGGTTGAGTGCCGCGATTGTGGCCAACCTGACCGCCATCAAGCTGCTCATCACGAATATCCAGTCCGACGCGGAGATCGCCGGCCGGAACGCGCTCGACATCATCGGCCGCGCGGTGTTCTACCTGAAGGAAAAGGGACGGCTGCAGGCACCGACCCCGTGCCTGATTACCCACTACCTCGTGAACGATCCGGGTTATTCGGAGAGCGAGAAGCCGTACGTTCCGCTCGGACCGATCGACACGATCGAGGATCCGCGCCTGGTGCGGATCGGAAACTACGAGGAAGGCGTGAGCGGCCGGCACGATGCGGCGCGCGTGCTTGCGCCGTTCATCGCGTCGATCCTGGGGCGCGAGGAGCGCCGGCGCGTCGCGGTCCTGCTGCACGACGCTGGGTCGATCAACAAGATCGCGCAGACCCTGCTCGAGATGGTCCGCGGCGGCATCGATCGGCTGCCCCTCGACCTCACCGTCTTCTACGGCAGCCGCGAGGCCCTCGACTCGCGATTCACCGGCAGCCTGCCGTTCGCGGTCCGGCGGTTGCCGGACGGCGACGCCTCGTTCGCGCGAGAGGCGCGCGCCGGCGGGTTCGATTACGTCATGCTGTTCGAGTCATCGGGCATGTACCGCGGCGAGGATCTCGCCGGCCTGGCGTCCCACTTGGGCGGCGGGCGGCTGGACGCCGTGTGGGGCAGCCGGCGGCTGTCCGTACGCGACATCGAGGAATCCTACCGGCTTCGGTACCGCAAGAACGCGTTGCTCGGCTTCATCAGCCACGCGGGCAGTCATCTGCTCAGCCTGGCCTATCTCGCGTTCTACCGCCGGTACATTTCGGACACGTTGTCGGCGGTTCGCGCGGTGCGGGCCGACGTCGCATTCGACCCCTCCGTGGATCTGACGGACAAGCGTGCGAATCACCAGATGCTCTCCGCCTTGCTCCGCCGGAAGGCCGAGATTCTCGAGATTCCGGTCCAGTTCTTCCCGATCTCGCCCGAGAAGGTAAAGCGCACGAGCCCCCTCGATGGGCTGCAGGCCCTCGGCACGCTCGTGTGGCGGCGGTTCACCGCGCGCGACGCGGACTCCGGGGCCGGTGTCGGCGACGCGGGTGAGGCCGTCCCGCAACAAGCCCGACCTGACCGCCTCCGCCAAGGCTCCGGCGAGTCCGCCGAAGCGCTGCGCGCGAAGGCGGAAGGTCGGGCCTACGAGAGGGCGGATGTGCCCCCGGCGGATCCGGAGCGGTTGCGCTGATCCGATGTTGCGCCTTCTCATCATCCCCGCGGCGGGCGTTGGGTCGCGCCTGGGCGGCACCGTGCCGAAGGTACTCGTGCAGGTGGGCGGTGTGCCGATGCTCGATCGGATTCTGGCGCTCCATGCCACCGCGGTGGACGGTGTCGTCGTGGTACTGCATCCGGCGTTCGCGGCGGAGGTGCAGCGCCACATCATGGCGCGGGCGGACCGCGACCGGATCGCGACCGCCATCCAGCAGGCGCCGACCGGCATGCTCGACGCGATCCTGGCGGCCGCGCCCGCCGTCGATCGCGCCGCGCCGTCCAGCATCTGGATTACCTGGTGCGACCAGGTCGCCGTGCATCCGCATACGATCGAGCGTCTTGCCGCACTCACGTCGGCGCGGCCCGACGCTGCGATCGTGATGCCGACCGTCACACGGACGGACCCCTACATCCATCTCGAGCGCGACGCCGCCGGACGGATCGTGCGCGTCCTGCACCGGCGCGAAGGGGACGCGATGCCGGACGCGGGCGAGAGCGACATGGGCCTGTTCGCCCTGTCCTCGCATGCGTACCGCGACCTTCTGCCGGCGTATGCCCGGGAGGTGGAAACGGGCGGCGCCACAGGCGAACGCAACTTCCTGCCGTTCATTCCGTGGGCGGCCGCGCGCGCGGCGGTGACGACCTTTGCGTGCGAGCACCCGATGGAAGCGGTCGGCGTGAACACGCCTGACGAGCTGCGCGCAGTCGAAGCGTATCTGGCGGGATGATGCCGACGCTGTCCGTTGTCATCCCCGCGTTCAACGAGGAGCGGTTCATCGGAACGCTCCTCCAGCAGATCCGCGCCGTCGATCTCGCGCGGCTCGGGATCGACAAGGAAATCATCGTTGTCGACGACTGCTCGCGCGATCGCACCGCCGACATCGTCGAGCAGATTCCGGGTGTGCGGCTCAAGCGGATGCCGGTGAACGGCGGGAAGGGACGCGCGGTGCGCGCGGGCATCGAGATGGCGTCCGGCGAGTACCTGATCATCCAGGACGCGGACCTCGAGTACGACCCGAATGACTACATCCCCATGCTGGAGGCGCTGGTGTCCGGCCGGGGAGACGTCGTGTACGGGAGCCGCTACATGGGACGCGGGCGCCACGCGAACCAGTCGCTGGCGGCGTATCTCGGCGGCCGGGGTCTGAGTATCGCCGCCTGGCTGTTTACCCGCCGTTACATCACCGACACCGTGACGGCGCTCAAGCTCTTCCACACCCGGGATGTGTCCGCGCTCCCGCTCGAGACGAGCGGGTTCGAGCTGGATCACGAGATCACCGCGCGGTTGTCGGCGCGCGGCCGCCGCATAGTCGAGGTCCCGATCCGGTACATGCCGCGGTCGCGCGAGGAGGGGAAGAAGATCGGCGCGCGCGATTGGTTCATCGCGCTGAGGACCTTTTTCCGCTATCGGAACGGGTGAAGATCACGAAGTTCTGAGTTGTGAGTCCTGAGTTTTGAGTTGTGAAACCTCGTAAACTCCGGCACTCAGAACTCAGAACTCACAACTACTGAACGCGGTAAATGGCGACCTCGGCGTTGTGAAACGCTGGCGGAAAATACTGGGGCGCCCGATCGAACTTGGCTGCGCCTTCCGGATATGCTGCGCGCTCGACCCGATCGACGTAGATGTAGTCGATGCGCAGGGTGCGCGCGATCTTCCACGCTTCCGTAGGATCCGCTGTCGCATACATCGTTCGAACGCGGTCCGCCTTCTGTTGGTACTCCGATTCCTGGAGCAGCGATATGGGCAGGCCTGCCGCCATGCGCCTGCCGGCGACGCTCGGGATCAGGCTCCACGTCTCACGACCGCGCGCGGTGGGATCCATCTGCACGATCGCGTTTGCCGGCGTCGCGCCGCGGATCCAGGCGAGCGCCTGCCGCTCGGCGCTGGTCACCGTTACCGTCCACGGCCCGACGGGACTCTCGGAGAAATTCGTGATGTCCTGCGCGTTGTAGAGATCTATGGCGGTCGTCGGCGCGCCGGCGAGCAGCGCGAGGGCGGCAACGGCAATCGTGATACGGCGCCAGCGACGCTCCGCCGCGAAACCCACCGCAACCACCGCCGGCACGGCCACGAGAAACATCTGACCCGCGCGGAATCCAACCCATGATGCGTCCACGCTCAGGCGCACGAAATAGAGCAGCAGGAGCGAGAGCGCCGCGAGCAGTACCGGGGCGGTGACGTTGTGCGTTGTCGGCCCGCCTGGCCGCGCGCCCGCAACCAGACCGACCAGCGCCGGCACGAGAGCCGGACCAAGCGAAAGGAAAAGTGTGGCGACCGGCGCGTGGCGTGCGTCGCCCAGCCATCCCACCTGCAGCGCGCTGCCTCCGCCGGCCACCATCTGGTTGGCGGAGCACCAGGCGAGCGCGAGGGCGACAGGCACGATGGCGATGGCATGCCGCACGAGGCGGCGCAGCGCATCTGGCGAGCCGGCCGCACGGATGAGCACGGTCGCGCCAAAGACCAGGCTGAAGATCCCACCCACAAACGGATTCAGCATGACCGCGCCGCCGAGGGCCACGCCTGCGATCGCCGCCGCGGCCGTGGGTGCACCGCATCCGGCACCGTTGACGACCGCGATCGCGACGAGACCCAGCGCATACGCCATCGAATGCTGCGGCACCCACCAGAAGCACCGCTGCAGCCCATCGACCCGAAGGCCACCCAGCCACCAGTTGCTGAGCGCATCGATGTTGAGATTGCCAACTTCCTCGAGTGGCATGCCGCGACTCCAGAACCGCCAGAGGGCGTAGAGACCCTCGGCGCTGGAAGCCACGATCGCAAGGCCGACCGCTGCGGCAACCGCACAGGCGCGAGGAACGGCCGTCCACGCCGCCAGAAAAATGGCGCTGACGAAGAGCAGTGCCGTCCCGACAGCATTTACCTTCAGGCTCGTTTCAACATCTCGCACAGCCTGCGGTCCCGCCCCGGCCGCGGCGGCGGGCAGCAGGAAATAGGTCCAGTAGTAATGGATGGGGCGGTTCGCGAGGTACGGGTTGCGCGGCGGCATGGAGAATTTCGAGATCTCCTCGACCAGCGCGGTGTGCCACACGAAATCGGCGGTGAAGTACGCCCGGTAGTAGCGATTGCCGTCCGCATCGGCTGCCCCGGCGTTCGCGAGCGGTGGGACCGCGATGCACGCGGTCAGCAGCATCACAGCCATCCAATACGCGGTCGTGCGGCCCGTCCACGACGGCAGCACGATCAGCGCGGCTGGTGTGGCCCGCGCGGCAAACCACACCAGCAACACGGTCGCCGCCCACGCGGCGGCGAATCCAGGAAGGGCAGCCATGTTTGCCGCGATCGCGGCCCAAATCGCAAGAGCGGTGATCGGGTAACCGAGAAGACCTCCTACGATCCAGCCCGGGAGTCCACGTCCGAACAGGCGCCAACCAAGCGGCAGGCCCGGAACGAGCGCGAGGACGAAGACGACCGCGTACAGCACCGCGCCGCTCATGGCGTGCCCGTTCGTTCGGCCGGCGCGGACGGGCCGATGGCATACAGCACGCCGCCGGGCAGACTGCCGACGACGCCGAGGACCAGGAACAGAACCGACAAGGCGAAGACGTGCGGAGCGGACACACCGCGTCCGACGAACAACGTGTCGAACGCGAGTTGTGTGGTGCCGAGACCGTTGATGGTCACCGGGATCTGCATAATCAGCAGTATCACGGGCACGAGCGCGAACCAGACGACCAGCGGAAGCTCGATGCCCAGCGCTTCGCCGAGACACCAGGCCTGGAGCACACGGATCGCCTGGACGAGGACCGACATCACCAGCACGCGGGCGAGCTCGACGTGATGATTCGCGTACCGGCGCACGGCTTCGGTGAGCGCGAGCGCAATCCTGTGCAGCGCGGCCCAGGGCACCGCGCGGGCGAGTCGCACGACGGCGAGCGCCGCCCGCTCGCTGAAGACGACGGTTGCCGCCGCCACGCAGGCCGCGAACGCCACACCGAGACTCCAGGCCATGCCCTGCTGCAGTCCGACGTCACGGGCCAGCGGAAGCGCGCACGCCCCGACGATCACCATGGACAGCACGCCAAGGACACGATCCATCAGCACCGACGCCGTCGATTCGGCGAGGTGCACGTCGTGCCGCGCGAGCGCGTAGGCCCGGTACATGTCCGCGGCGACGCCCGGCACGAAGTTGCTGACGAAGGAGCTGACGAAGAAGATGCGCAGCACAGCGGGGAAGGGAGGCCGCGTTCCCGGCGTCAGCGCGCTCAGCAGGTCGATCCACCGCAGCGCCATCAGCGTGCGATCGAAGAGCACGAGGGCCACCGCCACGCCGATCCAGCGGAGGTCCGCGCCCGCGGCCGCGTGGAGCACATTCGCCGGATCCGACTTGTAGAGGACGAAGGCCGTGAGGCCGACCGCGACGAGGAGGCGGAGAAGGCGCTTCATCCCGCCGCCGGACCTAGGAGATCCGGCCTGCTTCTTCCGTCACCGGCAGCGTCTCGATATGCCGATCCGGATCGCGCTTCACCTTGTACGCGCGCTTCAGGAATTTCGCATAGGGCACGACCTGCTTCATGGCGCCGACGTTCACCTGGCAGGGGCTGAGGCAGGTCGGGCACACCTTGTCGATCAGATGCCGGCGGTGCTCGAGGTTGGACGCCTTGAAGTAGAGCGACTCCGCCGAATCGTCCAGCACGTTCCCGAGCTTCTCGGAATTCTCGCAGTAGTGCAGATCGCCCGTCGGGTTGAGCAAGAGTCCCTGGCTCTGGAACGGGCAGGGCATCGTCCGGTGATAGCCGTTGGCAATCATGTCCGCGTAGTGCAGGTACAGGAACGCCTGGCCGCTCAGCACCGATTCTTCCTGTACGCGATCGAGGAAGAACTTGCGCATGAACTCTTCCTCGCGCTTCTTGAAGCCGATCGCCTCCTCGAGCTCCTTGTTGTGGAGCATCGCGTCGGTGAACCGCAGCATGTTGAAGACGACGTCGAGGTCCTTCGTGCGGGCCCAGGCGAGGATGTTCTCCGCGTCGGTGAGGTTGGTGGCGAAGATCGTCGCCGCGATGCCGAACGAGAAGTTGTCGTAGGTCTTCGCCAGCGCGTGCATCGCCTCGATCGTCTGGCAGGCCTTGTCGAAGCCCTTCGTGACCGCGCGGACCTGGTCGTGGACGTCGCCGATGCCGTCGAGCGACACGCGGATGCTGACGAGAATCCCGTTCTTCGCGCAGAACTCGACGATCCGCGTGAGCATCGGGATGGCGCGTTTGGGCGTGAGCCCCGTGGTGTTGATCCCCAGTTTGCGCAGCCGCGGGAGGTGGCGCTGGAACGTCTCCACCATCTCAGGCAGGTCGTTGCGCGTGGTCGGCTCGCCCCCCGAAATGTTCAGGTTCTCGACGGCGCCCCAGAACGGGTTGGCGAGGACCGGCTCGAGCTGTTCGAGCGTCATGTCCGACTTGCGATCGCCCCATTTCCAGTTGCTGCACATCGTGCAGCGGGCGTCGCAGACCCAGGTGCAGTTATAGATGAGGACCGTGGGCCGGATCGGGTGCAGCCTGGAGTTGACAAACGTATTGACGAGGTCGCGTGGAACACCCGCTGCGGTTTTCGCGAGGTACTGGAGTCGGAAGGTGTTGGTGGCCATTCGGGTGCGCCTCCCATGATACCGCATTGACCGATGAGCAGAAGCTCATTAGAATCAACTCCTTGTGCACCTCTGAGCCGTCCCCCGTCCGCAAGGAGAAACGCTGGCGCCTGTGCGACAGCAGCTTCGACGGACACATGACGGCCACCATGCGCGCGTTCATCCCCTGACCCCTTATGCGCCTGCTCGTGGCCGCCGTCGCTGCGGCGGCTCTCATCGCCTGCGCCGGCGCGGCGCCACCCGATGGTGGAGACAACAAGAGGACGGTCCCGCCCGGCGCGCATCTCCGGACCGATGGCGTCACCTTCAGGACACCTGACGGCCAGGTGTTCCACTGGCGGGGCATTACCGCGTTCCGCTTGCTCGAGTACACCGCGCATGGACAGGAAGCCGATGCTGAGGCGTTCCTCGCGTGGGCCGCGAGCAGGGACCTGACCGTCGTTCGCGTGCTCGCGATGGGCGCGGGGTGGATGTCGCTTTCGCCTTCGGACGGCCGCGCCGCCTTGCCGCGACTGCTCGACCTGGCCGCGCGTCACGGGCTGTACGTGGAAATCGTCGCGCTTGCGGGCTCGGCGGATATCGCCGTCGATCCAGCCGAGCAGGTCGCCGCCATCGGGCGGATCGCAGCGGCTCACGCGAACGCGGTGCTCGAACTCGCGAACGAGCCCACGCACCCGACCCAGGCGCGCGAGGTCCACGAGCCGCAGGCACTCGCCCGCTTCGCGTCGGCGATTCGCAACGTTCCGGTGGCGCTCGGCGCCGACGAGGGCGAGGGATTTGCCGCGGGGGACTACGTGACCTGGCACGTCCCGCGCGACGTTCGGTTCGACGGCTGGGGCCACGTCCTCGAAATCGCGCGTGGCGCCGAGATGCTCCGGCGATGGAAAAAGCCGCTCGTCTCTGACGAACCGATTGGGGCGGGACCGATCTACGACGCCGGACGCCGCGATACCGACCCGGCTCGGTTCCGCGCTGCCGGCCTGCTCACGAGGCTCGCCGGGCTCGGTGCGACATTCCACTACGAGGCCGGGCTCCACGCCCGCGTCCCCACCGGGCGGGAGCTGGAGTGCTTCAACGCGTGGAACGAGGCCTGGACCGTGCTGCCGGACGACATCGAGACATCCGGCGTGTTCCATCGGGCCGGTGACGGAGGCGCGGCGGTCGCGTCGTTCGACAGCGGCGCTGCGCTGGCGGTCTTCGAGCGGCAGCGCGCGGACACTGCCTGGGTGATTGCCGTCGGCGTGCGCGGCGATCCGGGGTTGAAATGGGCGCCGGGCTGGCAGCCGTCCGAAGTGCGGAGGTCGGATCGCCTCCAGGTGCTCAGGGCACGGAAGGCGAAATAGAGACAGGAGGCAGAGGGTTGCCCCTCTGCCTCCTGCTTTGCGGAATCAGGACGTTATTGCGGGAAGTTCGGGCGCGGCCGGGATGAGACCCAGACGTTTTTGTAGGTTCCGCCCGGAAGCGTCGCATCGAGGAGCCCGGCGCGGCCGACCGGCGCGCCGAGGTATACGAAGTGCGGGTCGGGACGGTACGGATGTCCCCACCCTCCGATGCCCTGATCGTAGACGATGGGGCCCGTCTCGCTGTCGCGGCGAACCGTCAACCGCGCGCTTCCGGTCTGCCAGGTGAACTTCCAGAAATACCAGCTCGAGCTGCTGTAGTTGACCTGAAGGCGCACGCCGTCCTGCGGTTCGCCGTCGCCCGGGATGAAGCGGAACGTCGTGGCTCCCGGAGCGAAGTAGTTGGCGCCCCGGAGCTCGGCCGTCATCCGGTAGTCATCGTCGGTGATGTCGTTCTCGTCCGGGCCTTCCTGCATCGAGAAGACTTTGCTCTTGTCCCCTTCGGTGCCTTCGTCAGCGCCGAGGATCATCATCGAGAATTCCCCCGCCTGGAGGTTCACCGGCAGCCGATAGAGCACGTGGCTGTCGTGCCCGAGCAGCTTGAGACCGACGCCCGGAACGAACTGCACGGGACCGCGGGTCTCCCCGACGGTCTTGCCATTGATGAGCGGGTCGAACACTTCATTCCCGTTGATGTACCCGCCGAGCGGCGACTTGAACGACGCCGGAGACGACCACGGACCCACGGCGCCCGCATACACGGCCCGGACGCGCCACGTATACGGCGTGTCGAATTCGAGCTGGCAGTTGGGCACGTAGCCGAACGAGTTGCCGCTCGGCGGCGGCGGCACGACCTTGCTGCACGCGCTGACCGTCGAGCCGCCGGCCGTCTTGATCTCGAATTCGTACGACGGAGTGATGCTCGTGTCGAACTTGCCGGTGACCGTACCGGCGCTGAGCACGAGCGTGTCGGGCTGCGCGCCGTTGATCGGCGACAGCGGCGTCGGGGCCGGCACCTTCAGCGTCGAGCCGTCGGCCGCGGCGGGAGCGTCCGAGGACTGGGCGCCGGACGGGGAGGTAGGGGCCGGTGAACTCTTGCCGCAGGCAAGCGCGACCGCCATGCATAGGGCTGCCGCTGACAATACAAACTTTCGGTGCATGAGAGTCCTTAGTCCTTGGAAAACGAAATTCATCGACCGCGCTGGGAGACCACAATAGTAACGCAACTACCGGCCGGTTCGATAGCCCTATCTGGTCTTCTCGTCGTCGGCGGGTCCCTGCACCCCGACCGGCGGCCTCCATTGCGCCGGCGCTTCGTCGCGGGCTCCAGTCCGGCCGCGGCGCGTGCTACCATAACCGGACCTTGCCGGCGGCGCTTCGGCTCGCCCGGCGTCAGCACATCAGAGGAGATCGGCTTTGAAGATCATGAATGCTGCAGTACTGTGCCTCGCCATTTCGGCGTTTGGCGCACCGCAGGCGCAGGCACAGATGACGTGGACCGACAAAGGGTTTTTCAACCTGAGCGGCGGCGCTCAGGTGGGATCGCATACGGTCGCGACCACTTCGACCTTCGATATCTACGACGAGCAGGCACGGGTGGACACGTCGCAGAAGATCAAGGGCGCGGGCTTTTTCGACGTCAACGCGGGCTACAAGGTGTGGAGGAACCTGGCGATCGGCCTCGGCTATTCCTTCACCTCGAGCTCGGCGGATGCCACGATCAGCGCGTCGGTGCCCGATCCCGTGTTCTTCGACAGACCGCGTAGTACATCGGGGTCCGCCGGCGGGTTGAAGCACACCGAGAGTGTGGTGCACGTGATCGCCACCTGGATGGTGCCCGTCACCGACAAGATCGACGTGGCGGTTTCCGCCGGTCCGTCGGTGTTCGCCGTCAAGCAGGATCTCGTGAGCGCGCTGACGATCGGTGAGCCCGGCCCCACGATTTCCGGCACGACGATTACGAAGGCCAGCAAGACCGGACCCGGCGCGAACTTCGGCGTCGACGTGACCTACATGATCAACAAGCGGTTCGGCGCGGGCGCGCTGGCGCGCTACACCTGGGGATCGGTGGAGCTCCCGGGGGCGACGAAGAAGCTGACGGTCGGCGGGTTCCAGGTCGGCGCCGGGGCTCGCGTCCGCTTCTGATCCGCTCGACCCGCGCGCCCTCTGTCAGCGCGCTTCGGTGGCGGTCGATTCGGCCGTCAGGTCGAACAGCACCGTGTCGCGCGGAGCACCCGGAAGCGGGATCTGCGCCCTCGTCTTCAGGTACTCGACGAGATCCGGGTGCGCGGCCGACAGGCTGGGCCAGATGGTGGTCGCAAAGTACCGGGCGCCGAAATTTCTCCTGAGCAGGTCGATGACCTGCGGCGTGATCGATTCCCGATCGAAACTCCACCCACGCCGGTGCGCCCAGTACAGGAGTATCGGTGAGTTGTTCCCATACTCGTCGTACTCGACCGTGACGATGAGGGCCGACGGCTCCACCACGCGCCCGATCGCCCGGCCCGATTCGATCGGAATCATGTCGAGCCGGTCGGGCCGGAAGAAGCCCTCCACGACACCGCTGTATTGGAATGACAGGAGCGCGACCGCGAGCAGCGCGGCCGCGCTGCCGAGGGGGCCCAGCACCCGGCCGCCCGTCTTGCGCAGCCACGCGCCGTCGAACGCCGGCGCCGCGGCCAGCCCGAAGAGCAGCGCCGCGGGAGGCAGCAGGGGCAGTTGGTGGAACTCGTGATGGATGTTGCCTTCCGCCGTGACGAGGATGAACAGCAGCACGACGCCGAGCCAGACGTCCACGACCCTGCGGCGAGGCCACCGCCACAGGGCGAGCAGCGCGAACAGGCCGAGAATGAAGCCACCGGGCGTCAGGTGCAGGGCCCAGGCGCGCGTCAACAGGTCGCTATAGAAGGCGGGATCCTTGAGCCGCGCCACGGTCGCCCAGTGATAAATGCCGATGAAGGGTCCGGCGGCGGTGGAGATCGGCGGCCCGTAGTTGCCGGACGGGTGCCATATCGCTTGGCTCAGGCCGGTGCGGTGGAAAATGGCGTCGGCGTGCCAGTACCAGAGTCCGGCGGCCGCGACCGCCGCGATCAACCCGAGCATGAGACCGCGGTCCTTCAACGCGGTCCAACGCCGTTCCTCCCACGCCGCCCATGCAATGGGCGCCAGAATCATCAACGCCGGGATCTTGACGAGAAACGCGAGTGCCGCGCAGACGGTCCCCGCCGCACAGGCCGTTCTGGAGCGCGTCTCCAGATACACCACCCAGGCGAGCACCGCGGCCACCGAATAGAAGACCATCGGTGTGTCCGAGATGAAGAACCGGCCAAAGAACACCGAACTCGGCGAGATCGCCATGAGGAAGGCAGCCGCACGGCCGGCCGCCACGCCGAACAACCAGGATCCAAGCGCGAAGGTGGCCCAGATGGTGCCGAGCGAAAACGCCATGCTGACGAGCCTGCCGATGACCGCGTGTTCGCCGAACGCCTGGTAGAACAACGCGGCGATCCAGTGCATCAGCGGAAATTCCATCCCCACGTAGGGCTGCGATGCACCGCCCCAGCTCACCTGGGGAGCGAAAATGTTCATCGAGCGCTCGTAGAAGTTGCGCGCGATGTCCGCGTTCGTAATCTCGCGCCATCGATGCGCTTCCGCCATGGGGAGGTCGAGGTACTGCGAGCGGAGCAGCACTCCGAGCAGCAGAATCAGCAGGAGGGCGGCGTCGGGCAGCCGCGCAAGGCGCGGCGAGCCGGGCACGGACGTGGGTCCGTCCCCGGCGGCACTCGATGACATTCGACAGAGTATAACGGTCCCCGTCCGCGGGGGTGAGTGACCCGCCTAGACGCCCGAGCAGGAGACAGCGGGATAGGGCGTATACGAGGCGAACAGATCGACTTCGCTCCATACGAGCCGCAACTCTTCACCGAGGTTGTCGTAGTCGAAGCCGATATCGACGCCCATGTTGCCGTCGGGGCGCTTCCACGCGATGACGTCGATACTGAGCTCCGGCCCGCCACGCTTCAGGTTCCAGCCGTAATCGAGGCCGCTGCACTTGCCAGCCTCGATGATCCGATCGCGCAGGAATTTCATGTTGTCCTGGCGCTCGCCGAGCGACCCCACCGGCACGCGCTTATACGCGTACTTCGCCGAGATGCACTGGATGATCGCGGGACCGTTGCCCAGGGCGCAGGAGCCGCCCGGCGTCGGCCCTCCCGGGCCCGGCCCTGGGCCCGGAGTGGTGGCCGTCGGCGTCCGGAAGGTCTGGGTCACGGACCAGGCGCTCGTCGTGTCGCCATCGCTCGAGCGCGCGCGCCAGAAGTGCTGGCGGTCCACCGCCAGATCCACCGGCGACGTGTAGGTCGTCTGCCCGCCGCCCTCGTCGATCAGTCCGGCGGCGACGATTCCCCCGAACGACTGATCCGTCGCGATCTGGAACTCGTAAGCCAGAATGCCGACGGCCGTGTTCCGGTCGGAGTTGTTCACGGTCAGCGCGGGCCTGCGCGTGGTCACGCGCTCGTTGTTGATCGGGGAGACGGGCGCGGGCGGGTCGAGCTGCGCCTTCGGGAGCAGCTCGAACTGCGCGGTGGCGTACACCCCGATGTTGGCGCCGTCCTCGGCCCGCGCGCGCCAGTAATAGGCGCGTCCGAGGCCCAGCGGATCGACGACCACGCTCGTGCGGCCGCCCTCGCCGGGAGGCACGTTCGAGCGCGCGAACACCTTCGTCTGGAACTCCGAGTCGGTCGCCACCTCGAACAGGTACGTGAGCGGCCGGACACCACTCGAGCTCGAGTTCTCAATCAACAGCCGGATCGGCTGCTGCGATTCCTTGAACCGGAAGCCCTGGGCGGGTTCGAGCAGCTTCGGCGCGGTGATCTCCACCCCGGCGATCGGGCCTGCGACCGATGGACTGAGGGGCGTCGAGCTTTTCTGCGCCTCGCAGGCCGCGAGCGCGAGCAGGAGCGCCATGGGCGCCGCTGTCGCGGGTTTCATGATTGTTCGTCTCATGTCTCAGACCTTCAGTAGGGTCATGCCGGCAGGCACGGATCGCGGCCGTGTAGACACACTATCGGCCCGAACAGGGCTCTGCTGTAGGGAGGATCGCGGCTGCTGCGAAATGGGAACCGGTGATTCCAATGTAAGGCACTTTCGCCGCCGGGTCAAGACTAACGGCACTCGAACTCCGGGTAGGGCGTGTATGGCGGAAAATCGCCGTCGATCCGCTGAAGGCCGAGCGGCGCCGCGAGTACAAAGGTCTTCGTGGAGCTTGAAACCTGCCGGCGGACGGCCACCGCAGCGAGCACCGTACGCTGGAACAGCTCGATTTCGATTGTTGATGTGAGAAGGCGGCCGGGAGTTACCCAGGCCGCCGACGATCCAGTATCCGGGGGCGCCGGGAGGCCGTCAAGCTGAGCGGGGCTGCTGATGGGAGCGGCGCATCGCGTACGTCACGCCTCCCGAGAGGGAGAAGAGCAGGATGAGCGCGGCGCCGACGAACGACACGAGCAGCGCCGACTCGAGCGGGAGCCCCAGGCGCGTGAAATAAAACCCGAAGGTCGCTTCGCGCACGCCGAACCCGTTCATCGAGACCGGCAGCATCTGCACCAGGAAGGACACCGGAACGATGACGGCCAGCTCCGCGAAGCCAACGGGAATCCGCATGCTGTGCGCGATCGCGAGATAGAAGGCGACGAGCACCCCCTGCACGAACACCGCCCCCGTGAAGCACGCGCCCAGCGCGCCGGGAGCTTCGCGAAACCGCGAGAGCGCCCCGGTGAGGCGATCGATGCGTTCGTCGACCCACTCGGGATGGAGCACCCGCAACGGTTGCAGCAGGCGCGCCAGCGTCTGCGGCATGAGCAGGGCAGGCGTCGCGATCATCGCGGCCAGGCCGAAACCGGCCCAGAGGATGCCGGGGCCGAGGGCGCCGCCCGCCGGGCCAAAGCGTGGTCCGGCGGTGGCCCCCATGGCGGCCAACAGGACGAGCCCGAGCAACCCGATGCCGCGGTCGGTCAACACCACCGTCGTGGCGAGCGTTTTCGACCCGGCCGCCGGCGCCGTGTCCGCGATACGGATGACGTCGCCGCCGATGTTGCTCGGCAGGAAATTATTGAAGAAGGTGGCGACCAGGTACGACGAGGTCAGCCGTTTGAACGGGAGGGCGATGTGTTGGGCGCGGAGGAGCAGATCCCAGCGCCAGGCGCTCGCGAGAATCATCGCGAGGTACAGCAGGAGCGCGGCGCCAAGCCATGGGGCCGATGCCTGGCGTGCGACCGCCCACAGCCGTCCGACCTCGACGCGGGAGAACAAGACCCACAGCAGGGCGATGCTGACGCCCGCCTTCAGCACGGAGATCAGCAATGCGCGGGCGCGCACCGCGCCGGGAGACGCTTCCTGCTCGGTTTTCACTTGTCTTTTGAACGCCCGGGCGAGCCGGGCGGACCTGAAATTCTAACACGGGCACGCTCTGCGCCGCGTTGACGTTTCGAGGCGCCTTTCCTACAATCAAAAATCACACCGTGAAGATCCTCATGATCGCTCCGGAGCCGTTTTTCGAGCCCCGGGGCACGCCGTTCAGCGAATTCCACCGCATTCGCGCGCTGACCGAACTTGGCCATACCGTGGACCTCGTGACGTATCCGTTCGGCCAGGACGTCAGGCTGCCGGGCTTGCGGATCTTCCGCGCCGTGCGGCCGCCCTTCATTCGCGAAGTGCGGATCGGGCCGTCGCTGGCCAAGATCCCGCTCGACGTGACGCTCGCGGTCTCAGCGTTCCGGCGCGCGTTCGGCGGACGGTACGACGCGGTGCACTCGCATGAGGAGGCCAGCGTCATCGGCGTGCTGATCGCGGCCATGCTCGGCGTTCCGCACCTGTATGACATGCATTCGAGCCTGCCGCAGCAGCTCACGAATTTCGCGTTCAGCCGCTCGCGCATCCTCGCGGCGCTGTTCACGCGGATGGAGCGCTTCGTCATCCGCCGCTCGCGCGTCGTCGTCGTGATCTGCCCGCACCTCGAGCAGGTCGTGCACGGCATCGAGTCGTCGGTGCCGACAGTGCTGATCGAGAATGCTCCGGGGGCGGGAGACGCGCCCGTCGATGGATCCGGCGGACGGATCCGGGCCGAGCTGGGCATCACCCCCGGGGCGCCGGTGGTGCTGTATACCGGGACCTTCGAGGCGTATCAGGGGCTCGACCTGCTGTTCGCGGCCGCGCGGCACGTGGTGGCCCAACGGCCTGACGCGCGCTTCGTGCTCGCCGGCGGCCGTCCGGATCAGATTGAGAGCGCGCGCGCGGAGGCCGAGCGCGCCGGCATCGCCAGCGCGGCCATTTTCGCCGGGCAGCGGCCGGCCGAGGACATCCCGCTGTTCCTCGACGCGGCCGACGTCCTCGTGTCGCCGCGCAGCACCGGGACGAACACGCCGCTCAAGATCTACCAGTACCTTCGATCCGGCCGTCCGATTGTCGCCACGCGCCTGCTGACGCACACGCAGGTGCTCGACGACGAAGTGGCGATTCTGACCGGGGCGGCGCCGGAGGATTTCGCGGCCGGGATCCTGGCCGCCCTCGACGATCCCGCTCGCGCCCGCGACATCGGCAGCCGGGCGCGGCGGCTGGCCGACACCAAGTACAGCTACGAAGCCTACCTGTCGAAGACACGCGTGGCCTGCGCGCACCTCACCGGGGAGGCGACGCCGCAAGTCGCCGGAGGCGTCGCGTGACGGCCGGTTCGCAGCCGGACGCCGATCGGAGCAGGCCCGACCTTCAGGTCGGGCGCGACCATTACAGCTATTCCGTGTACGCCGACCCGGCCATGGCCGAAGCGTTCGACGCGCTGCGGTTCGGCGGGCCCATCGGGCGCGCGATCGCCGAGACTCAGGAGCGGGTGATCGCGGAGTTTCTGGGGCCGCTCACCGGTCGCACGATCCTGGACGTGGGAACGGGAACGGGGCGCGCCGCAATCGCGCTGGCGGCGCGCGGGGCGAGGGTCACGGCGGTCGATGCGTCGGCCGAGATGCTGGCGGTGGCCGAGCGCCGGGCGCGCGATGGCCATGTCGCCGTGACGTTCGCGCGTGGCGACGTGCACGGGCTCACCTTTGCGGCGCAGTCCTTCGACGCGGTCGTCTGCCTCCGCGTCCTGATGCATACACCCGACTGGCGCCGGTCGCTGGCCGAACTGTGCCGCGTCGCGCGGGAGCGCGTGGTGTTCGATTACCCGGCGCTGGCCAGCGCCGCCGCGCTCCAGGCAATCGCGCGGCGGATCGTCCATGCGTTCGGCGCGCGCGTGGAAGCCTACCGCGTGTTCTCGGACCGTGAGATACGAAGCGCGCTCCGCGAAAGCGGGTTTCGCGTGGCAGGGAGCCACAGGCAGTTCGTGCTTCCGATTGCCTTCCACAAGAAGCTGGCCTCGCCTTCGACGACCGGCGCGATTGAGTCCGCGCTGGCGCGCGTGGGGCTGACGGGACTCGCCGGTTCTCCCGTGACAATCGTGGCGGAGCGGTGCGCGTCCTAGTCACCGGCGCCACCGGCTTCACCGGCGGCCATCTCGCCCGCATGCTGGCGTCGCGCGGCGACGCGGTGCGCGCGCTCGTCCGCGATCCCGCGCGTGCAGCCGACCTGCAGGCGGCGGGCGTGGAACTCGCGACGGGCGATCTGCGGGATCGCTCCGCCGTGGAACGCGCCGCGGCGGGCGTCGATGTCGTGTATCACATCGCGGCCATCTACAGGCAGGCGGGCGTCCGCGAGGACGTCTACCGAGCCGTCAACGCCGGCGCCGTGCGGACCGTCATCGAGGCGGCGGCACGCGGCGGAGCCCGGCGGGTCGTGCATTGCAGCACGGTCGGGGTTCCTGGAGACGTCGAGCATCCGCCCGCCGCGGAGGATGCGCCACTCGCGCCCGGCGACGTCTATCAGCGCACGAAGCTCGAAGGAGAGCGCGCTGCGCGGGACGCGTCGAAGGCGAAGGGCATCGAGGTCGTCATCGCGAGACCGACCGGCATCTACGGGCCCGGCGATCGCCGTCTCCTGAAACTGTTCCGCGGCGTCGCGCGCCGGCGGTTCGTGATCCTCGGCGACGGGCGCATCTTTTATCACCTCACGTACATCGACGATCTCGCGGAGGGCTTCCGCCTCTGCGCGACGGTCCCCGGCGCCGCGGGCCGCACGTACATTCTGGCCGGCGGCGAGGTCACGACGCTCAACGAGCTGACCGCGATCGTTGCCGAGGAGGCGCACGTTCCGCCGCCTCGGCTGCATCTGCCTGTCTGGCCGGTGTGGATCGCCGGCGCGGCGTGCGAGGCGCTGTGCGCGCCGCTCGGTCTCGAGCCGCCGTTGTACCGCCGCCGCGTGGACTTCTTCACGAAGAGCCGCGCGTTCGACATTACCCGCGCGCGACAGGAGCTGGGCTACGCGCCGCAAGTCGGCTTGCGCGAAGGGATCCGGAGAACGCTGGCGTGGTACCGGGACGCGGGCTGGATCTAGAGGTCCGGAGGAGACCGATTCACGGGGCCACTACACGGAGCCACGGAGGACACGGAGACGCGCGGCTCCGCGCGTCTCCGTGCGTCTCCGTGCGTCTCCGTGTGCTCCGTGCCTCCGTGTGATCGTCTCCGTGCCCTCCGTCCCCTCCGGAACTCCTCAGTCGGGCGGGCAGAAGTAGATCCCCGGCATGACTTGTTGACCGCCGGCGCACGCGCGGCCGCGGCTGATGCGAATGGCCTCGCTGCGATGCGCCTCGACGATGCGGTTGTATTCCGGAATTCTGATGAAATCCTCAGAGGCCACAATTGTCTGTTCATTTCTGAGGAACGTCAGCGAGTAGGCGAGCCAGTAATCGGCATACGCATACCGCACGCCGCGGGCCTCCAGGTGGCGCGCGAGCATCTGCTTTGCCGCGACGGGTGGATGTGCCACGTACTCGCCGAGCAGCCGCGCGTGCGCCACGGCCGAGATCAGCACGACGCCGAGCGCGAGCGCTACCCAGACGCGGCGCGTCCATGTCCCCGTCGACGCGCGCAGGCACCAGGCGCCCAGGCCGACGGCGCCGAGAATCGAGAGCAGCTCGTAGCGCATCAGGCCGACTTCGCCGCAGCGGGCCACCACGAAGGCGCCGCTCGACAGGAGCGCCACGAGCACGAGATACGCGCACGCATCGTACTCGGGACGCCACCGCCGCTCGACGATCAGACGCCGCACCACGATCGTCGCCGCGACCGCGATCGTGGCGCCGAGCAGCAGCGATCCGCCCGTGATGCCCTGCCAGGCCTTGGTGTCGATGCTGAACTCCACGAGCGGCCTCGGCGCCGTCCCGAAGAGCGTCGGCCAGTGGATGGTGATGAGGCGCCAGGCGCCGAACGGCAGGGTGGCCAGGTCGAAGCACATGCGGCCGGCCAGTTCCACGAGGTTGTCGTGGGACCGATACAGGTGCTCCATCGTCGTCCCCGGGCCGGCCGCCGACGAGTAGAGCTTGATCCACTGCACGAAGAGCCAGACCTCCGCCCCCGTCCGCAGCATGGCCAGTCGACGCCGTATGCCGACACGGGTGAAGAGCGTACCGCGCGCGGCTTCGATCGCGAGCAGGGCGATGAGGCCGTACAAGGTGAACTCGCGGTGGAGGAATCCGACGGCAAAGATGACCCCGCCCCAGTTCGGCCGCCGCCGGGTCAGCCACAGCAGGAGCACGTAGGCGAGCGGTTCGACGTTGCCGCCGTTCGCTTCGAGATACTCCATCGTCGTTCCCGGCGGCGCGAGCGCAAAGAAGAGGATGGGCACGGCGGCCAGCAGGGGCCGCAGCCCCGTCTCTCTCACGAGAATCCCGAGCAGCATCAGCGCGATGGCGATGTTGACGGCGAGGAGCGGCAGCCGCAGCGCCGTCACCGACGGGCCGGCGAGGGCGAACAGCGGAGCCGCGAGCCACGCCTCCACGCCAAGGATGTAGTTGTTTCCGTAGAAGAACACGGGAAAGGCGCGCAACTCGCTCAGATGTTTCGCCATCAGGCCACTGATGGCTTCATCCGAGTCGAACCCCGCCGGCTGGGGCCAGATGACGAACACCGCCGAGCGTAGCAGGACGACGGCCGTCAGCGCCGACACGGCGATCCACCACTCGCGGCCGCGAGGGTCCCGATCCGCGGCGGAGGCTTCGGTCATGCGGGGCTTTATCATATGCTACTGGCCGTGAGTGACATCCCCCGGGCGCAGGATCAGCTGTTCGACCGGCGTCAGTCGGCGCGGGAGAAGTACGCCGCGCTCGTCGTCGGCCGGCCCGGCTGGGGCGCGCTGCTGAAGCATGAGCTGGTGACGCTCGTGTCGCAGAACGTACCCGGAGCGCTCGGACTCGTGCTGCGCAAGTCGCTCTATCCGTCGCTGCTCGGCGCGTGCGGCCGCAACGTCGTCTTCGGCCAGAACGTGGTGCTGCGGCACCCGCACAAGATCCGAATCGCCGACAACGTGGTCATCGACGACAACTGCCTGATCGACGCGAAGGGGGAAACGAACAGCGGGATCGTCATCGGGAGCGGCGTGTTCATCGGCCGCAACACGATTCTGTCGTGCAAGAACGGGAACATCGAGATAGGACCGGGGGCGAACATCGGGTTCAACTGCGAGATTTTCTCGGCCAGTACGGTGACGATCGGTCGCGACACGCTGCTCGCCGCGTACTGTTATCTCATCGGCGGGGATCACGACTTCAGCGACGGCTCGCAGCCCGTGCTCGCCCAGGCGCGCACGTCGGCGGGGGTGGCGGTGGGCAGCGGCGCGTGGCTTGGCGCGGGCGCGAAAATACTCGACGGCGTGACGGTCGGCGACGGCGCCATCATCGGCGCGGCGGCCGTCGTCAAGGCGGACGTGCCGGCTGGCGCGATTGCGGCGGGGATTCCCGCCAGGATCGTGGGGCAACGCGAAGGGGCGGGGCCAGTCGGGGTGCAGGGGGCCCCGGCGATGTGATCAATCGGAAGATGAACGTCCTGCAGGTCTGCGATCATCTGGGCTGGGAGGGATCGCGGATGCACGGCGTCAAGCGGCTGTTCGCGTGGATGATCCCGCGGTTCGATCCCGAGCGGTTCAACGTGTCGCTCGTCAGCCTGCGCAAGAAGGACCTGTCGGAGGAGACGCTCGAGTCCTACGGGATCGACATCACCTACCTGCACAAGTCGAAGTTCGATCCGGCGACGCTGACGGCGCTGCTGAAGGTCATCGATCGGAAGCAGATCGACATCCTGCACCTGCACGGCTACGGCGCCACCACCTTCGGGCGGCTCTCGGCAGGAATCCGGCGCCTGCCCACGATCCTGCACGAACACGCGAACCTGACGAGCACGCCCTGGTTTCAGAAGGTCGCCGACCGCGCGCTCGAGCCGCTGACCGACATCGCGCTCGCGGTCTCGAAGAGCACCGCCGAGTTCGTCATCAACGCCCGTCAAATCCCCGCGCGCAAGGTCAAGGTCGTCTATCTGGGCGCTCCGCTCGAGGAATTCAGCCAGCCCCGCACTGCGGCTGAGATCGCGGACGCCCGCGCGGAGCTGGGGATCGAGCCGGGCGAGTTTGCGATTGGGACCGTCACGAGGCTGCACGACTCGAAGGGCAACTCCTATCTCGTGGACGCCGCGCGGCTGGTGCTGAACGAGCGGCCGCGGGCGAAGTTCTTTGTCGTGGGGGAGGGACCGCTGCTGGGCGGGCTTCAGGAACAGGCGCGCGGACTCGGCCTCGGGGACCGGTTCATCTTCGCGGGCTTCGCGCGGGACGTGGCGCGGGTGGTGTCGGTGTTCGATCTGAGCGTCTTTCCCTCGTTGTGGGAAGGCACGCCGCTGACGGTGTTCGAAGCGCTCGCGATGGGGAAGCCCATTGTCGCCACCGACGCGGACGGACTGGTGGATGTCCTGACCGACGAGCGTGACGCGATCATCGTGCCCAAACGCGACGCCCGGGCGCTGGCGAACGGGATCATCCGGATGATGGACGAGCCGGACACACGCGCCCGCCTGTCCGCCGCCGCGTCGCACACGGCAGGGCAGTACGATATTACCCAGTTCGTGCGCAAGATGGAGCAGTTGTACGAGCTGCTGCACCGCGTGTCGCGCGCCACGCACCGGCGCGGGGTGCTCGCGGCGGATCTGTCGTTCCTGACCACGAAGGCGCCGGCATGAGACTGAGGCCGGGACTCCTCCTCGCCGCCGTGTTCCTCTGCCTCTACGGAACGCTGGCAGTGACGGTCGATGACTCGAGAGCGCGCTACGGCCTTCAGAGCGACGAGGCCACGTACTACATGATGGGCCTGAGCCTCGTCCACGACGGCGATCTGACGTACCGGAAGGAAGATCTGGCCCGCGTCTGGAAGGAATTCCCCGCGGGCCCGGCCGGCGTGTTCCTCAAGAAGGGACGGCAGATCGGAGGCGGACCCGATCCGGATGAGACCCGCTACTTCTGGGGGAAGTCGTTCGTCTACCCCCTCTTTGCGGCGCCGTTCATCCTGCTCTTCGGGACCAGCGGCTTTCTCGTGCTGAACGCCGTCATGCTGGCGCTGGTGCTGCTCTGTGGGTACCTGTTCCTGCACGCGCGATCCGGTGCAGGGCCATCGGCGGTGCTTGCCGCCGCGGTCGTGATGGCAAGCGTGGTCCCCATGTACTTCGTGCAGATCATGCCCGAGGTGTTCAACCTCTCGCTGTCGTGTCTCGCCTATTTCTGCTGGCTGTACAAGGAGGTGGCGCAGCCGGATCGCTCGCCGCGCGGAACGCGGTGGCTGTTCACGCCCCGCGCCGATCTCGCCGCCGCGCTGCTGCTGGCCGTCGCGACCTTCTCCAAGCCGACCCACGCGCTGCTCTTCGTGCCGGTCCTGCTCTGGCAGGCCAGGCGCCGCCGCTGGTCCGCGCTCGTCAAGAGCGGCGCGGTCTTCGCGATCGTGGCCGGCGGATTCTTCGCGGTCAACATGGCGATGTCCGGGGACTGGAACTACCAGGGCGGCGGCGATCGGAAGTCCTACGTGTTCGAGTTTCCGTTCCAGAACGAGGTCACGCGCCCACAGGTGGGCGCTCCGAAATCGCGCGAGGGGGTCATGCCGGAGGTGATCTTCAGCCGGCGGACGTTCACGTCGAACCTCGCGCATAACCTCGAGTACTTCTTCGTCGGGCGGTACGCCGGAATGCTCGGCTACTTCTTTCCGGGCGTCTTCGCGATGCTGGCGATGCTCGCGGCGCCCAGGCGGCGGCCAGGCTGGCAGTGGCTGGTGCTCGGGTCCGCGCTCGTGCAGGGTCTGACCTTCCTGCTGGCGACGCCGTACACGTGGAGCGGGGGCGGCGTCGGCAACCGGTACTTCTTGAGCGGCTACGGGGTCATGCTGTTTCTGCTGCCGCCGATCGAATCGACGGCACTGGCGTTCGTCCCCTGGGTGGTGGGTGCGCTGTTCGTCGCGCCGATGGTCATGAACCCGTTCACGGCCGCGTTCAGGCCCGCCGGCAACGCCGACGGCGGTCTTCTCCGGCTCCTGCCGGTCGAGTTGACGCTGTTGAACGACCTGCCGATCTTCACGGAGGCGGATCGCGGCCGGGTCTGGTTCGGCGATCTCGGCCGCGGCGATCCGGGGTTCCTCCTCTCGTTCCTCGACAGCAACGCATTCAGGGAGGCCGACAAGAGCTTCTGGGTCCGCGGCGAATCACGCGCGGAGATTGTCATCAAGACGGATCGGCCCATTCGCCGGGCGACGTTCACATTGACGGCCGGTGCGGTGGCCACCGACGTGACGGTCGCGATTGCCGGGCGCCGGCAGTCGCTGCATCTCGACGCGGGACAGACAACGCAGGTCACGATCGCGATGCCGCCCGGCTTTCCGTACGAGAAGGAGATCCGGGGCGGGCTCCTGTGGAAGGCGTCGGTGTCCAGCAGCCGAGGCTTCACTCCGATCTTCTTCGATCCGGACTCGACCGACGTGCGGTACCTCGGAGTGCGCGTGACGCCGATGCTCGAAGCGTCGCCCCAATGAGGATCGCCGTCGTCACCTCGAGTCCGCCGATGGCGGAAGGCGGCCATCTCGTGATGGCCCGCGCGCTCGTGCAGGCGCTCTGCGAGGCCGGGCACGTCGCCAGCACCATCGTGACGCCGCAGAACCGCTTCGGGCGTCAGGGCGCGGCGTATCTGGCGAACTGGCTCACGGACGTCGGGACCACGGAGGGTGAGCCGATCGATCGGGTCGTCAGCCTCCGCTATCCGAGCTATGCGGTGCGGCATCCGCATCACGTCTGCTGGCTCAACCACACGATGCGCGAGTACTACGACCAGTGGGGCCGGTTCAGCGGCGGTCTCAGCCCGCAGGGGCGCGTCAAGGAGCGTACGCGCCGCCTGCTCATCCACGCGGCGGACCGGTATCTGCTCACGCGCAATGTATCGAAGGTGTTCGTCATCTCTGGCGCCGTGCAGCGGCGGCTCGCGATGTGGCCGGAGCTGCGGACGACGGTGATGTACCCGCCGGCGCCGCAGCGTCTGTACCGGTGTGACGAGTACGGCGACTACATCTTCATGGTGTCCCGCCTCACGCCGCTCAAACGGGCCGACCTGCTCGTGCGCGCGCTCGCCGAGCGTGAAGCGGCGGGCATCAAGGCGGTGATTGCAGGCGAGGGCGAGGATCGCGATCGGCTGCATACGCTCGTCGCGGCGCTCGGCCTTGCCGGCCGCGTGTCGCTCGTGGGCCGGCTGACCGACGGCGAGATGCTCGATCACCTGGCCCGGTGCCGTGCCGTCTGCTTTCCGCCGCACGACGAGGATTACGGGTTCGTGACCGTCGAGGCCTTCGCGTCGCGCAAGGCCGTCGTCACCTGCACCGACAGCGGCGGTCCCGCCGAGCTCGTCGCGGATGGGGTCAGCGGCCTGGTCACGGAGCCAACGCCGCACGCGATCGCGGTGTCGCTGCGCCGGCTGATGGATGACGCGCCCCTCGCCGAGCGGATGGGCGAGGAAGGGTTCACGGCCGGCGCGAAGCTCAATTGGGCGGATGCCGTGCGACAATTGACACACGAAGACCTCGTGAAGTGAACGATGTTCACTGCACGCAGGCCGGGTTGACTCACGTCCCTGGCACGAAGTGCACGAAGCACACGAAGGGCACGAAGACAGTCAAGGAGGACAGATCTTCGGATGTGACGCTGTCCCGCTGCGTGCCGTCGAGCCGCGCAAGGCGCTGCCGGCCCTTCGGGCAGGCGCTCGACGGCACACTGAGCAGGCGCGTCGCAGCTCGTGTGTCCAAGTGTCCCGGCGGCGTGGGGTCCTGGAAACCCTCTGGGGCGTGGGATCTTGGAAAATCGCTTACAGTCTTCGTGAACTTCGTGTTCTTCGTGGTCTTCGTGTCGTAAGAGCCGTCGGCCCGTGCAGCGGAACAGCGGCTGTCGTTCGAACAAGAGCCATGCCCTACAAGTCAACCCTCGAAACTCGGATCGCGAAGAAGGTGACCCGCGCCATCACCGAATACAACCTGATCGAGAACGGCGATCGGGTGATGGTCGGGCTCTCCGGCGGCAAGGACAGTTGGGCGCTGCTCAACATCCTCGATGTCCTGCGGCGGCGCGCCCCGATCACGTTCTCCCTCGTGGCCGTCACCGTCGACTCCGGCTACGACGGCTATCGGCACGACCTCATCGCGAACACGTGCGAGTCGCGCGGGTGGGAATACCGCATCGAGCACACGGGCATCGGCGACGTCATGGACGATCTACTCGACGGCGCGACGCCGTGCTCGCTCTGCGCCAGGCTCCGGCGGGGCGTGCTCTACCGGCTCGCCCAGGAGGTCGGCGCGACGAAGATCGCGCTCGGCCACCATCTCGACGACTTCGTGGAGACCTTGCTGTTGAACCTGTTCTTCGCCGGCAGTCTCAAGGCCATGCCCGCCCGTCTCGTCTCCGACAACGGCGAGCACGTCGTCGTCCGTCCACTGGTGTACGTCAGCGAGGCTGAGGCGCGCGCGTATGCAAAGGCGGAAGCGCTGCCGATCATCGGTTGCTGCTGCCCGGCCTGCGGCGATCTCAGCCTCCAGCGCCAGCGCGTCAAGCGGCTGATCGCGGAGCTCGAGGTCGAGCATCCCGAGGTCAAGAACTCGATGATCCGGGCGCTCGCGAACGTCGCCGGGCGCCACCTCCTCGACACGCGGATCAACCCGCTGCCGGACCTGCGCGAGGCGGCCCTCGGCGAGGGCGTGGCGCCGCTGCGGATCGTCAGGCGCTGATGCGCGCGGTCCTGCAGCGCGTCAGCCGCGCCAGGGTGACCGTCGAAGGCGCCGCCGCCGGCGAAATCGGGCGGGGCCTGCTCGCCCTGGTCGGAGTCGCCAACGAAGACGGGCCCGCCGACGTCCAATACATCGCGTCCAAGATCCGGGAGATTCGCCTGTTCGAGGACGAGAACGGCCGGATGAACCGTTCGGTCGTCGAAACAGGGGGCGCGGTTCTCGTAGTGTCCCAGTTCACATTGCAGGCCGATTGCCGGAAAGGGCGGCGGCCATCGCTCGATGGGGCGGCGCCGCCCGCGCTCGCCCGGGCACTCTACGAGGACGTCGTGCGCGCGCTCGGCGACGCCGGCGTGCGGATCGCGACCGGCGTCTTCCAGGCGCACATGCAGGTCGAGCTGGTGAACGATGGTCCGGTCACGGTGCTGCTCGACAGCACGCGTGCCCTTTGATTGAGGGTTTGATGAAACTTCGATGCCTCCCGCTCGTTGTCCTGGCGATGACCCTCGCGGCGGCTGCCGAGGCCGTGGCGCAGCAGCGGCCGCTCGTGACCGAGGATCCCGAGACAATCGGGTCCGGCCTGATTCTGCTCGAAGGGGGCGTCGATGCGCTGCGCGGCGCGTCGTATCCGGCCTCCGGGCTCAAGGGTGATCTTCTTCGTCTGCCGACGCTCGGCATCAGCATCGGCGTCAGCTCGATCGCGGAAGTGCAGATCGACGGCGGCCTGTACAACCGCCTGGCCGTGACCTCGCGTGCCGACGCGCCGCTGTCGAGCATGCTGGACTTGGCCGGCGATCGCTCGAGCGACATCGAAGACCTGGTCATTGGCACGAAGATCCGGCTGCTCGCCGAGGGGCCCGGTCGCCCTGCGCTCGGGATCCGTGTTGCGACGAAGCTGCCGAACGCCGGCAACGAAAGCGGCCTCGGCCTCGATACGACCGATTTCTATGCGTCGCTGCTCGTCGGCAAGACCGTGCAGTCGATCAGGTTCGTGGGCAACGCCGGCTTCGGGATCCTCGGCGATCCCGTGCGCGGCGATCGGCAGAACGACGTGCTGACGTTCGGTGCGTCGGTGGCTCGCGCGGTCCGGCAGGGCATCGAGGTCGTCGGCGAGATCAACGGCCGCATGAACACGCGCGACGACGACGTGCCGGTCGGGACCGAGAGCCGCGGCGCCATGCGTGCCGGCGCGCGCATCACGCGGGGCACGGTGCGAGTCGACGGCGGCCTGATCCTGGGCATGACGTCGCGCGATCCGAGCATCGGGTTCACCATCGGCGCGACCTGGGTGTTCAAGGGATTCACGATTCCGTAGCGATCGATCCAACCTTCTGCCGCCGTACCGCAAGCAACCCACCGGACCTCTGCCGCCGTCATTCAGACGAATGGCAGGTATCCGGCACCTTCGCGCGATGTGCCCAGGGTCTCCCGGTGAAACGCTGATCCGATGATGCCGGGGTATCGGCGTCCACGCCGAATTCCCGTCGTCCGCAGCGATCGTTTCACGGCGGACGCGGTCGCTGCTTTGCATTAGTCCCACCCGCGACTGACGCGACACGGATTGGAGCGTCCGGTCCTGCGCGTCTTTATCACTCATACAAGTTTCACAGGGGGATCCATGTCGAGATTGCGGAGTCTCACCGCAATGACCGCCTTGGCGGCCATCATCTTTGTCGTGCTGCCCGGAGCGGCGGCCGCTCAGGGCACGCTCGGCCGTCTGGCCGGAACAGTGCTCGATTCGTCGGGCGGCGTTCTGCCGGGGGCGACCGTCACCATCACGAACCTGCAGACCAACCAGGTGCAGAGCACCGTGACCGGCGGAGCAGGTGAATTCACTTTCCCGCAGCTTCCGATCGGCACCTACAAGGTCCTCATCGAGCTGCAGGGATTCAAGGCCGCGAGCTTCCCGAGCGTGGTCATCAACGTCAACCAGGAGTACTCGCTGACCGCGCGTCTGGAGCTCGGGCAGCTCTCCGAGACCGTCGTGGTCGAAGCGAACACGGAACAGGTGCAGACGACGACGCCGGAGATCAGCCGGACGGTCACGCAGAAGCAGGTGCTGCAGCTGCCGCTCGTCAACCGCGACATGACGAACCTCATTCGCATGCAGGCGGGCGTGGCGGGCATCGCCGCGCGCGTGAACACCGGCATCAACGGGGGCCGCGCGACCTGGACGCAGGTCACGCAGGACGGCATCAACATCCAGGACAACTTCATCCGGACCAACTCGCTGGACTTCCTGCCGAACCGTCCGACGTCGGACAACGTGGCGGAATTCACGATTACCACGTCCGTGCAGGGTGCCGACGCCGCGGGGGGCGCAACCGCGGTCCGCATGGTGACCCCCTCGGGCAGCAACACGTTCCACGGGAGCGTCTTCGAGCAGAACCGCGACAACAGGTTCGCGGCCAACTCGTTCTTCAATAACAAGTCGAACGTGAAGAAGCCGCCGCTCCAGCAGAACCAGTTCGGCGGACGCCTCGGCGGCCCGGTCGACAAGGACAAGATGTTCTTCTTCGGGTACTACGAGGGCTTCCGGCGGAAGCAGGCCGGAGCGCAGAACGTCACGGTTCCGGCCAACGCGGACACGTTCCAGGGGGTGTGGCGCTACCTCGGGCTCGACGGGCAGCAGCATTCCGTCAACATCCTGCAGGCCACCGGCCTCTCGATCGATCCCAGGATGCAACAGCTCGTGCTGTCGAAGATCGTGGACTACACGCACGTGAACAACTTCGACCGCGGCGACTCGCTGAACACCGCCGGGTACCGGTGGAACCAGAACCGGCTCACGCGACGCGACTACTTCGGCGGCCGCGTCGACTACGAGTTCAACGAGAAGCACCACTTCGAGGTGGTCGGGAGCTCCTTCAAGGAGACCGATGATCGTCCGGACCTGGACTTCATCAGCCAGGACCGGCCGCTCGCCTTCACGAGCTCGCCCGTCAAGCGGTTCGTCGGCGCGTGGCGCTGGATGGCGTTCGCAAAATTCCAGAACGAGGTGCGCGCGGGAGCCAACCTGGCGCCGGTGAAGTTCGAAGTGACCGAGAGCGCGATCCCGACGCTGCGCTTCGCCGGCCAGACCGCCACGCTGCCGCTCACGCTGCAGGATCCGCAGATCAATTTCCTGCCGCAGGGGCGCTACACGAACACGTACCAGTTCAACGACAACGCGTCCTGGCTGCTCGGCGCCCACTCGCTGCAGATGGGCATGAGCTTCCAGAAGATCCACGTGAACCCGTACAACTACGAGGGCACGGTTCCGACGATTACCTGGGGCTTCAGCTCCGCGGCGCCGGGCAGCGTCCAGCTCAACGCGAGCATGTTCCCGGGCGGCATCAGCTCGGCGAACCTCGCGAGCGCCAACACGATGCTCGCGCTGCTGTCGGGCACGATCAGCAGCGTCGCCCGCACGTTCCAGGTCAGGGATCAGAACTCCGGCTACGTGGCGGGGATACCGAACGACCGGAACTACACGTTGAACAACACCGCGGCGTACGCCCAGGACAGCTGGCGCGTGAAGCCCAATCTGACGCTGCGCGCGGGCCTGAAGTGGGAGTACTACAGCCCGGTCAGGGAAGACCACAACCTGGCATTCCTGCCGGTGCTGGACGGCCGCAGCTACGAGGACGTCCTGCGCGATCCGAGCGCGACGATCTCGTTCGTGAACGGCGGCATGTGGAAGCCGAACCGGCTCAACTTCGGTCCGACGGTGGGAATCAACTGGGATCCGTTCAGGGACGGGAAGACCTCGGTTCGCGGCGGGTACTCGCTCACCTACGTGAACGAGGAAGGGGTCACCGTGGCCACCAACTTCGCGAACATGAACGCGGGCCTGGCGACCGGCGCCAACGTCTCGAACCAGTACACGACCCTGAGTGCGGGCGTGCCGGAGATTCCGACCCCGGCGTTCAAGACCGTCCGCACGCTGGCCGATCAGATGGCGCTCAGCGCGACCGGGCAGATGGGGATCGTGAATCCCAACATCAAGCAGCCGAAAGTGCACCAGGTCAGCATCGGCATGATGCGCGATCTCGGCTGGGCGCTCACGGGAGAGGCGCGCTACGTCGGCACGTTCGGCCGCGGCATCTGGAAGGGCGTTGATTTGAACCAGATCAACGTCCCGCAGGCGTTCCTCGACGACTTCAACCGTGCCCGCAGCAACGGCTACCTCGCGCTGGCGGCCAACGGGGTCTTCGATCCGTCGTACAACGCGAACATCTCAGGCAGCCAGCCGCTCAGCGTCATCACGAACTACAACGGCGGTCTCCTGACGAACAGCAACGTCCGGAGCGCGCTCCAGCAGAACGAAGTCGCCACCCTGGCCGACTTCTACGTCACGAGCCGGGTGGCCGGCGCGCTGGCGGCGTTCTACCCGAACGGCGGCATCTACCAGGCCGGCGCCATGCGCAACGACGGCTGGACGGACTACAACGCCCTCCAGGTCGAGTTGCGCCGCCAGTACCGCAACGGCTTCATGGGCCAGTTGAACTACACGTTCAGCCAGACCCGGTCGAACAGCACGGGCGCCGGCAGCCAGAGCCGTTTCGAGCCGTATCTCGACATCAACCGTCCGCAGCTCGACGCCGGACGCTCCAATTACAACATCACGCACCTGGTCAACGGGAACGCGATCTTCGATCTCCCGTTCGGGCAGGGACGGCGGTGGCTCAACCAGGGCGGCGTAGCTGACGCGATCCTCGGCGGCTGGCAGCTGAGCGCCATCCTGCACTGGCAGTCCGGATCGCCGGTCGGCATCTACTCGACGCGCGGCACGTTCAACCGCGCGAACCGGTCGGGCGCCAACACGGCGGTCTCCACGCTGTCCGTGGACCAGATCAAGCAGCTGTTCAAAGTCACCAAGACGGCGGACGGCAAGATCTACTGGCTGGATCCGAACCTCGTCGGAGCCGACGGACGCGCGGTGGGGGCGGACAACCTCGCCAACGCGGCCGGCTTCTCCGGGCAGGTGTTCTTCAACCCGGTGGCCGGGCAGGTCGGCACGCTGCCGATTCTGGCGTTCGACGCGCCGCCGATCTGGACGGTCGACGGCTCGCTCGCGAAGCGCGTGAAGGTGGTCAGCCGCTACACGGTCGAGTTCCGCGTGGAGGCGTTCAACCTGTTCAACACGGTGTCGTTCTACGCCGGGGATTTCAACATCAACAGCACGACGTTCGGCCGCATCACGGGCACGGGCAACACCGCCCGCATCGTGCAGTTCACCGGACGGTTCGAATTCTGATGCTTGAAGTTCGTGACTTGGTGAATTGGTGGAGTTGGTGAATTGGTGAATTGGCGCAAGTTGGTGAATTGACGAAGGTCGTTAATTCACCAACCCGTCAACTCACTAATTCACCAATTCGCCAACTCACCAATTACTCGATCAGGTACACCTTCTCCAGGGCGTCGATCTCTGCCGCGGTCCGAGCGGGATCCCACCCGAGTTCTGCCGCGGCAATCTCGGCGCACCGTTCGATGGCGGCCCGGCCCGGATGCCCCGCGCTGCCCAGCCCGGTGCGCCGCAGCACGATATCCGTCAGGCGCATGGCCATCTCGCTGCGAATCACGTGGACCACTTCCGCGCCAATCGTGTCGGAGGTCGCGACCAGGGGCGCGCGAAGACCTTCGCGCTCGGCCATGAGGCTGATGACGCGCGGGGTCGCCTCCGCATACAACGCAATCAAGTGGCCGATCGCGGGTGTTGGCACCTCGAGCCTCGCGGCGCGCGCGGCCTCGATGGCGAGCGCTTCGTGGTCGGCGATGGCCGCTCCGGGCAGCGGCGTGACCGCGGTCCTTGACGCGGAGAGGCGCTTGCCAAGGCGCTTTCCGATGGCGTCAGCCGCGCGCTCGGCGACGCCGCGTGCCGTCGTGTACTTCACGCCGATCACCGTGAGGGCCCCTTGGGCGCCTTGCGCGGCATGATCGACGATCTCGGGGTCCGGCCTCAACTCCGCCACACCGTCGCGCCCGATCTGGGCCGGTACGACCCCGCGGTGCACCAGCGTCACGTCCGCGCGGGAGATGTCGAGGGCGGGGAAGGCGGCGTTGGCCTGCCGGATGAACGTGTCGACTTCCGAGCCGCGCACCGCCGTGTCGTCCGGATCGACGAGCGCGCGGGATTGCGCGGTGCCGACCAGCGCACGGCCTCGCCAGGGCACGAGCGTGAGCATCCGGCCGTCCGCTGCCGGGGCGGCCAGCGCGATGTCGCTGGCTCGCTTCGAGGTCACCAGGTTCATGGCCTTCAGCAGCGGACAGGCGTTCAGAATGCCAAAGGCGGCCATCAGCACGCCCGCGCGCGATCCGGCCGCGTTGACGGTCAGGCGCGCGCGAACGGCGAACGTTCGTCCGGTCAGCCCGTCGCGGACGTACATGCCGGCGATCCGCCCGTTCTCTTTCAACGGGTCCAGGGCTTCGACATGGTTGGCGAGATCGGCGCCCGCGCGGTCAGCCGCCGCGGCAAAGGCAATCGTCAGGCGATCGCTCTCGACCATCTGGTAGTCGTACCACTGGGCGCCGCCGGTCAGGCGCGGCCGCCGGATGCCGTGGAACAGCGCGATCGTCGCCGCCTTTGACACCAGCCGCGCCGCCGGCAGGTGCAGTTCCGGCTCGACCCCGTCGTTGCGATGGCGCCCCAGCCAGCCGTCAACCTTGAAAGCGGCCGCGAGCGCCACCCGGCTGCGGATCGCGGAACGGTAGGTGCCCATGAGAAACGGCAGGGGCCGGAGCAGCCATGGCGCGATGCGGGCGAGCGCGCGCCGCTCGCGGATCGCCTCACGGGCCCGGCCGATCCTCCCCGTCGAGAGCGACCGCAACCCGCCGTGCGCCGTCTTCTGGTGGTTGAAGGACGCGCCGCCGCCGAAGTCTCCCGCCTCGACGAGCGCGACGGTGAGTCCCCGGCTCGCGCACTCGTACGCGATCGTCAGTCCCTGGATGCCGCCGCCGACGACGAGTACGTCGTGGACGGCTGATTCGAGGCGCGTGAGATCGCGTGTCCGCATGGTAGAGCTTTTATCTTATAGTAGTGGCCCGTGTCACCCCGGCCCACCATTTCCGACGTTCGCGAGTACTGGAACCGGCACATTCACGACCTGGAGATTACCGCGCACCCGGTGGGTTCACCTGGGTTTTTCAGCGATCTCGATCAGTACCATTTCGAGAAGCTGCACCATCTGCTGCGTCTCGTCGATTTCGACGGCTACCGCGGCAAGCGCGTGCTCGAAGTCGGCTGTGGAGCGGGGACGGATCTGGTCCGCTTCGCGAAGGGTGGCGCAATCGTCACGGGCGTCGACCTCGCGGAATCGGCCGTTGCCCTTGCGCGCGCGAACGTCACCCAGCAAGGGCTCGACGCGGACCTCCGCGTCGCCGACGGGGAGCACCTGCCGTTTCCGGACGACAGCTTCGATCTCGTCTACGCCCACGGTGTCGTGCAATACACGGCTGACCCCCAGGCGCTCGTGAACGAATGCCGGCGCGTGCTGACGCCGGACGGCGAGGCGGTGTTCCAGGTGTACAACCGCATTTCCTGGCTGAACGCGCTCTCGAAGCTGATGAAAGTGCCACTCGAGCACGAGGATGCCCCCGTCTTGAAGAAGTACAGCGCGGCTGAGCTCCGCGCGCTGCTCGCAGGGTTCCGGAGCGTGCGGATCGTAGAGGAGCGGTTCCCCGTCAAGTCACGCCTCCACGGCGGGTGGAAGGGCATCCTGTTCAACACGTTTTTTGTCGGTGCCTTCAACGTGCTGCCGCGGTCGCTCGTCCGGCGCTTCGGCTGGCACCTCCTGGCCTTCTGCCGGAAATGACGGGGATCCCTCTCGTGAAGTCGCACGCGTTCGGCAACGATTTCGTGCTCGTTGACGAGCAGGCGCTCGCCCCGTCGCTCGACCGGCCGTCGTTCGCGCGGGCGGTCTGCGAGCGGCACCGCGGTCTTGGCGCTGACGGGCTGGTGATTTTTCGTGAGCAGCCGGCAGGCGGCGCAACATTCGATCTGCTCAATGCGGATGGCAGCCACTCCGAGCTGTCGGGCAACGGCGTGCGCTGCCTGGCCGCGTGGCTGGTAGGGCGCCGGGCGGACGGGGAGCCCTCACGGCGATCGGTCGACATCTTCACGGAAGCGGGCGTGAAGCGGCTCGACCTGATCGAGCGCGAGGGGGGACGATTCACGTTTCGCGCGTCGATGGGACAGCCGGCTGAGATCGCGCGGAGATCGCTCGAGGTGCATGGGCGTCCGCTCGATGTCGTGACGCTGCGCGTCGGCAACCCGCAGTGTGTCGTCCTTGGTGAGGTCACCGAGCCGCGGCTGCACCTGCTGGGCGCGGCGCTGGCCGTGCATCCACATTTTCCGGAAGGCACGAACGTGGAGCTGGCGATGGTGGAGGCGCCAGACCTGGTGCGGATTCTCATCTGGGAGCGCGGCGTGGGACCGACGGAGGCCTCCGGTACGGGGGCGTGCGCGGCGGCCGTGGCCGCCATGCAATACGGCGGCGCGGCACGCGACGTCCAGGTGGTGGCTCCGGGTGGAGCGCAACGCGTCGAGTGGACGGCGGAGGGGCTGTTCCTGACCGGCTGGGCCGAGGTCATTGCGGAGGCACGATGGTTACGCGCGACGGGCGCGGAATGATGCGCAAACTCCACGAGGCTGCCGGCTCGATGGAGGCGTACTCACCGGCGGAAGAGCAGTTCAACCGGAGGCGTCGCACGGTCGGCCTCTTCGCCGGGCCGGCGGTCTTCGTCGCGCTGCTGGTGGCCCCGCTGCCCATCCCTGCTCCCGCGCATCGGCTTGGGGCGATCCTCGCGATGATGGTCGTGCTGTGGGTGACCGAGGCGCTGCCGCTGTCGGTGACCGCGCTCATCGGGCCGGTGCTCACCGTCGTCCTCCGCGTCGCGCCCGCGAAGGCCGCCTTCGCGCCGTTTGCCGATCCCATCATCTTCTTGTTCATCGGCAGTTTCATGCTGGCCGAGGCCATGTTCGTGCACGGCCTCGATCGCCGCATCGCGTTCGGGGCGCTGTCCTCGCGGCTCGTGGGCGCCAGCCCCGCCCGGATCCTCTTCGTCTTCGGCGGCGTGGCCGCGGGCATCTCGATGTGGATCAGCAACACCGCGACCACCGCGATGATGTTTCCCATCGGGCTGTCAATCGCGGCGCACCTGACCGAAGGGCGTGAGTCGGAGCAGGGCAGCCGCGACTTTGCCCTGGCGATGATGCTGATCTGCGCGTTTGGCGCCTCCATCGGCGGCATCGGGACGCCCATCGGCACGCCGCCGAACCTGATCGGCATCGGCATGCTGAGCCGGATCGCCGGCGTCCAGATCAGTTTCTTCAAATGGATGATGCTGGGGGTGCCGATCGTCGTCCTGCTGTTCGCGTTCCTGGTGGCGTACTTTTATTCGCGGTCACTGCGCGAGCTGAAGCTCGATGCGGGCGGGGCCGACCTCATCGCCGAGGAACTGCGGCGGCTCGGGCCGATGTCGCAGGGGCAACGGAACGTCCTGATCGCCTTTGCGATGACGGTGGTGCTCTGGCTGACGCCGGGCGTGCTCGCCATCCTGCATCTCGATGCGACGGTGTTCGGCAAGGCCTTCAGCGCCGCGGTTCCCGAGTCGGTCGCCGCGATGTGCGGCGCGATCCTGCTGTTCGTGCTGCCGGTGAGCTGGCGCACGCGCCGGTTCACATTGAGATGGGAAGAAGCGGTCAAGATCGACTGGGGGATCATTTTGCTCTTTGGCGGCGGGCTGGCGATGGGCGAACTGGCCTTCTCGACCGGCCTGGCCGAGGCGCTGGGCCGCGGGATTACCGGGTGGCTGCCCGCGAAATCCGCCTTTGCGCTGACGGTGCTCTTCACCGCCGTGGCGATCGTCATGTCCGAAGCGGCCTCGAACACCGCGTCGGCGAACATGGTCGTGCCTATCGCGCTCGCCGTTGCGCAGGCGGCCGGCGTCAACCCGATCGAGCCCGCGCTGGGCGCCACGCTCGGCGCATCGATGGGCTTCATGATGCCCATCTCCACACCTCCCAACGCCATCGTCTACAGCTCGGGGCACGTGCCGATCACCGCGATGATGAAGCACGGCATCGCGCTCGATGTCGCCGGCTTCGTCGTGATCGTCGCGCTGGTCACGGGACTCGGCTGGATGTTCTAAAACAGTTCCCAGTTTCCAGTTCCCAGCTCTATCGAGCTGCGAGCTGCGAGCTGCGGCGATGAGACAGGAACTGCAATCGTGGGCTTCGGTGCCTGCTGCCGCCGCTGCAACGGCGATCAGCGCCGCTTCTTCGGCGGCCGCGCAGCGCGTCCCCGGCCCGTGAGCTCCAGTGCCTCGATCTGCGGCGAAATCCGCGAGTTGAGTCCTTTGACGGCGTCACGCGCCTGGACGTAATGTCCGGCGTCGAACTGCGCGCGCGCTTCTTGCAGAGCCGTATCGGCGTCGGACAGCAGACGGCTGGGCGCACGGAGGTCGCGCGGCGCCAGGCGCGAGGCTTTGATCCGCGCTTCGAGCTGCCGGCGGGCCGCGGTTGCCCCGGCCAGGGCCCGCTCGGCCTCCGTGCGGGCGCGGCTCCGGCCCGTCTCCGCCTGCAGCGCCGCATCGTCGGCGCGCTCGCTCGCGTCGAGCGCATGCGAGAGAGCCAGGCGATAGTCGCGCTGGGCGACCGCCTCGTGTGCCTGCTTCAGGGCGTTGCCCGCCGCGGCGAAGGCGTCGTGCGCGTACTCGTCGGCGCCGGCCTTGCGCGCGCGGTCCACGGCTGCCTGCGCACGATCGAGTTCTTTGCGGGGAGGTTCCGAGCAGGCGGCACAGAGGAACAGCCCGCACAGCAGGGCCGACAGACGACGCATCCTCCCGGCAGTATAGCAGGTATGGTGTACGATGAAGACCGTCGCGCCGCACGATCGGCCGCGTGAAAAACTGCAGCGTCTCGGCGTGGCGGCGCTGGGCGACAACGAGCTGGTGGCGATGGTGCTCGGGCACGGACAGGGACGCGCCGGCGCGCTCGACCTGGCCAACGCGCTGCTCGGCGCGCTCGGCGGCGTGCACGGGTTGGGACGCGCGAGGCCCGACGATCTGCGGCACGTGCGCGGCATCGGCACCGCGCGCGCCGCGCAGGTGCTCGCCGCGATCGAGCTCGGGCGCCGGACACTCACGCGGGCGGCCGGCGAACGGGTTCAGATTACGAGTCCGCGCATCGCGGCGGAGTTTCTCCTGCCGCAGTATGGCAACCGGCCGGTCGAGCAGTTCGGCGTCGTGCTGCTCGATACGAAGCGGCGCGTGCTGCGGACGACGGTGCTGTCAATCGGCACGCTCGATTCGAGCATCGTCCATCCGCGCGACGTGTTTCGCGAGGCGGCGCTGGCCGAGGCCGGCGCGCTGATTCTGTTTCACAACCACCCGTCCGGCGATCCGTTGCCGAGCGCGGATGACGTGCAGTTGACCGAGCGGATCGTGGCCGCCGGCGCGCTGATGGGGATCGAGGTCGTTGATCACATGATTCTGTCCGACCAGCGCTATTTCAGCTTCATCGAGGCGGGGCGCCGCTAGTGGCGAAAGCGGCCTACTTCGATTGTTTCTCCGGTGCGTCCGGGGACATGGTGATCGGCGCGCTGCTGGACCTGGGGCTGCCGATCGAGGGGTTGCGGGCGGCGCTGGGGAGCCTGGCCATCGAGTACGGCGGCGTCGCCTCCGAGCGCGTGACGCGCGGCGGCGTGGCGGCCACGAGGTTCCGCGTCTTCGCCGAGGAGGCGCGGGACATTCGACGCCCAACACCCAACGCCCAACTCCCAGCGCCCAACTCCCAACTCCCAACGCATCATCATGCGAGCGAGGCCGCACACTCGCACGCCAACGGCCACCATCACCACGACCACGCGCAAGATCACCACAGCCTGACCGACATCAAAGCGGCCATCGGCCGGTCGGCCCTTTCCGCCTGCGGCCGGGCCCGCGCGGTCGCGTTGTTCGCGCGGCTCGCGGAAATCGAGGCGGCGATTCACGACATGCCGGTGGAGCGGGTGCACCTCCACGAGGTGGGCGCGCTCGATTCGATCATCGACATCGTGGGTGCCGTGCATGGGATGGAGTGGCTCGGCGCGGACCGCGTGATGGCCTCGCCGCTGAACGTCGGCGGCGGCACCGTCCAGTGCGCGCACGGCACGTTCCCCGTGCCCGCGCCCGCGACCGCGCGGCTGCTCGAAGGGGTGCCCGTCTACGCCGGCGCGGTGCAGTCGGAACTGGTGACGCCGACCGGCGCGCTGCTCGTGACCGAGTACGCGGCGGCGTACGGGCCGCTGCCCTCGATGCGGATCGATCGGATCGGCTATGGCGCGGGATTCAAGGATTTTCCCGGCGCGCCCAACGTGCTCCGGATCATCACCGGCGACGAGCAGGGGAGCACGGCCGCCGAGCGCATCGTGTCGATCGAATGCGAGATCGACGACATGAACCCGCAGCTGTTCGGGCCGTTGATGGACCGGCTTGCCGGCGCCGGCGCGCTCGACGTGTTCTACGCGGCGGTGCAGATGAAGAAGGGGCGCCCCGGCGTTCTCGTGACCGCCATCGCCGCGCCGGAACATCGCGACGCGATCACCGCGGTGTTGTACACCGACACGACGACAATAGGCGTGCGGTACCAGGAAATGTGGCGGGATCGGCTCGACCGGGAGATACGCCCGGTGGCGACGCCGCTCGGAACGATTCGATTCAAGGTGGCGACCCGGGATGGCCGCGTGCTCAATGCATCGCCGGAGTTCGAGGATTGTGCGAGGGTCGCGGCGGAGCGCGGGCTCCCGATCAAACAGGTGCAGGCTGTGGCGATCAAGGCGTGGATTGACTCGAGAGAGTAACTTGCTCGTTGCTCGTTGCTCGCTGCTCGACTTTGACTTCGACTTTGACTTTTGACTCTTGACTTTGACCATCGACTAACGACTATCGACTGATAATGACCAAGTTCTACATAACGACGCCGATCTACTACATCAACGCGGAGCCGCATCTCGGCCACGCCTACACGACGATGCTGGCCGATGCGATCGCGCGATCGCGCCGTCTGAAGGGAGACGATGTCCTCTTTCTCACGGGGACCGACGAGCACGGTCAGAAGGTGGAGCGCGCCGCGAAGAAAGCCGGCACGGCCACGCCGGAGTTCGCCGACCGGATCGCCGCGAAATACCGGGACCTGTTCCGCGCGCTGAACATCTCGAACGACGACTTCATCAGGACGACCGAAGCACGGCACATCCGCGCGGCGCACGAGATCTGGCGTCGGGTGCGTGATCGCGGCTACCTGTACAAAGCCAGCTACGAGGGGTGGTACTGCACGGTCGACGAGCTCTTCGTTCCCGAGGCGCAGCTCGCCGACGGCAGGCGTTGCCCGATGTGCGGCAGCGGGGTGGAGCGGCTGAGCGAGGAGAGTTACTTCTTCCAGCTCTCGAAGTTTCAGGGACCGCTGCTCGATCTCTATCGATCGAACCCCGGCTTCCTCACGCCCGATGTCCGGCGCAACGAGATGATCGCGTTCGTCTCCGCCGGCCTGCGCGACTTGAGCGTGAGCCGGACGTCCTTCAAGTGGGGCATTCCCGTCCCGGACGATCCCGGGCACGTCATGTACGTCTGGTTCGACGCCCTGACCAATTACCTGACGGCCGCGGGCTTTCCAGACGACGCGCCGCGGCTGCAGAAGTACTGGCCGGCGGACGTCCACCTGATGGGCAAGGAAATCGTCCGGCAGCACGCCGTCTACTGGCCGGCGTTCCTCATGGCCGCCGGACTCGCGCTGCCGCGCCGGGTCATCGGCCACGGATGGTGGCTGATGAACGAAGCGAAGATGTCCAAGTCGCTGGGCAACGTCGTCGAGCCGCAGGGATACGTGGATCGATTCGGGGTGGACGCGCTGCGGTATTTCGTGATGCGCGAGATGGTGGTCGGGCAGGACGCGAATTTCGCGGACGACATGTTTCTGACGCGCTACAACTCGGACCTGGCGAACGATCTCGGCAACGTCGTCAGCCGGGTGACGACGATGATCCAGCGCTACTGCGGGGGCGTGGTCCCGGCCCCTTCAGTCGCGCCGGCCGCCTCGGATCTCGAGCTGCGGCTGAGCGCGGAGAACACGATTCGGCTCGCCACCGCCGGCGCCGACGCCTTCGAGTTCAGTTCCGCGCTGCGCGAGATCTGGGCGCTGATCTCCACGCTGAACAAGTACATTGTCGCGCGCGAACCGTGGGCGCTTGCGAAGGATCCCGCCTCGCGCCCGCTGCTGGATACGACGCTGTACAACGCGGCCGATGCGCTGCGTGTGGTCGCGGCGCTGGTCGACCCGGTGATGCCGTCCACGGCCGCGCGGATCCGCGCGATGCTCGGCATGGCCGAGGCCGAGACGTGGACGGGCCTCGCCGTGGGCACGCTCGGTGCCGGCAACACTCTAGGACCGATTGAACCGCTGTTTCCAAGGATGGAGCACACCGTGGATGAATTGAGGAAGATGGCCGATACCCCCCCGCCGACCCTGGAACCGGCTTCTGGCGCCGCGGGCGAGCGCAGTGAGCCTGGCGGGGTGCAGGGGTCCCCGCCAGTCAAGAACGAGACCGAGAACAAGATCACGATCGACGAGTTCATGAAGATCGACCTCCGCACGGCCAAAGTGCTGGCCGCCGAGAAGGTGCCGAACTCGCGGAAGCTGATCAAGATGACGATCGACGTGGGCACCGAGCAGCGGACGCTCGTCGCCGGCATCGCGGAGGCTTACGAGCCCGAAACGCTCGTGGGCCGCACCATCGTCATGGTCTTCAACCTCAAGCCCGCGAAGCTGATGGGCATCGAGTCGAATGGGATGGTGCTGGCGGCGAGTCTCGAGGGTGGAAAGCCGGCCCTCGTCGGCTTCAGCCAGGACGTTCCCCCGGGCACGCGGGTGCGGTGACGCGAGCGAGCCGCGCGAGCGAGCCACGCCATCGGAGCGGGGCACGGGGCCCCCGCGAGATGGCGTATATGGGGTCCGCGGGGCGAAGCCCCCGGTGTAAATGATTGACAGTCATTGCCATCTGGCGGGCGAGGAGTTCGCGGCGGACCTTCCGGACGTCATCGCGCGGGCGCACGCCGCGGGCGTAACCGAGGCGGTCTGCATTGTAGCGGCAGGGGACACGGGCGAACAGGAACGCGCCGGCCGCGTGCGCGCGCTGTGGCCCACCGTCAGGTTCGCCACCGGCATTCATCCGCACCAGGCGGGCGCCTTCTCCGGCGATGTCGCGGCGGCTCTTGCAATGGTGGAGCGCGAGATCGGGACGATGGACGCCTGCGCGATCGGAGAGATCGGACTCGACTATCACTACGACTTTTCCCCGCGTGACGCGCAGCAGGAGGTGTTCGCCGCCCAGGTGCGGCTCGCGCGGGCGCGCGGGCTGCCGGTCGTCGTTCACACCCGCGAAGCCACCGCCGACACGTTCCGCATTCTCCGTGGAGAGGGCGGTGGCGCTCTTCGAGGCGTGTTCCACTGTTTCACGGGCGATCGCGCCATGGCGCTCGACGCGGAGGCGCTGGGCTTCCACGTGTCGTTTGCCGGCATCCTCACGTTTCCGCGGGCAGGAGAGCTGCGGGAAGCCGCCGCGGCGGTCGCCCTGGAGCGGCTGCTCGTCGAAACCGACTCTCCCTATCTGGCGCCCGTGCCGCACCGCGGCCAACGGAACGAGCCGGCTTTTGTCGTCCGGGTGCTCGAAACGCTCGCCGATCTCCGCGCAGCATCGGCCGCGGAAATGGGCACGCAGGTCACCGCGAATTTCGTGGCGCTGTTTGGCAAATAACGGGCCGCGAACGGCTTAGCGCGTTGACACTCCGCGAGCAACTCCAGTATTGTGGGCGAGGCTTGGCACCTTTGACGAATTCCCCTGTCCCGTTGAGCGACCGAGCGCAGAACGGCTCCGTCCCGGCGGATCTGACGCAGATCTTCGAGCCGATACGCGCCGATCTCGAGGCGGTAGAGCAGGAATTCGTCCGGCACATCCAGTCGCGCGTCGCCCTGATTCCCGAGATGGGGCGGTACATCCAGAACAGCGGCGGGAAACGCGTCCGGCCGGCCGTCCTGTTGATGGCCTCGCGCCTGAGCGGATACGAAGGCGCGCGCGCGGTCCTGTACGCCTCGGTCGTCGAATTCATCCACACGGCGACCCTCGTGCACGACGACATCATCGACGGCGCCGACCTGCGCCGCGGGCGCATGGCCGTGCACTCCCGGTGGGGCAACGACATCACCGTGCTCCTCGGCGACTACCTGTACATCAAGTCGATGGCGATGGCGCTCACCGAGGATTCGCTGGAGATCATCCGGCTGCTCTGCGACGTCACGCTCCGCATGATCGAAGGGGAGCTGTACCAGCTCACCAAGACCGGCATCGTCGACATCGCCGAAGAGGAGCACTTCGAGATCATCCGTCGCAAGACCGCGTTCCTGTTCGGCGGCTGCGCGGAGATCGGGGGAATGCTCGGCCGCGTGACACCGGAGCGCGAAAACGCGCTGCGCGAATACGGGTTCAACCTCGGCATCGCCTTTCAACTCGTCGACGACCTGCTCGACTACACCGCCGACCAGATCGCGCTCGGCAAGCCGATCGGCGGCGACCTGCGCGAGGGCAAGGTGACGCTGCCCATCATCTTCCTCCTTCAGCGCGGCGGACATGAAGCCGACCGGCTGATTCGTACGGTCGTGGAGAACCGGACCGTCAGCCCCGAGCAATGGCGCGAAATCCTGCGGCTGCTGCGCGAGCACGGCGCGACCGACCTGGCGTACGAGCGCGCCGTCGAGTACGCCAACCGCGCCAAGGGCTGGCTCGACGCGTTTCCTCCCAGCCGGGAGCGCGATGCGCTCATGGCGCTGCCCGATTACGTCCTCGCCCGGGATCGATAGGACCAAGGGCGAAGGATCAAGAGTGAAGGACGGGCAACACACTCAAACCGTCCGTACGGACGACGTGGCCGGACGCCTCTTCGTCGCCCTTCACCCCTCGCTCCTGTCCCGTCAGTACCTGTGATGGATCCCCTGGCCCGGATAGCAGAACTTCGGCAGCAGATTCGCCATCACGAAGAGCGCTATTACATCCACGACGAGCCCGAGATCTCCGACGAGCAGTTCGACCGGCTGCTCCACGAACTGGAGCGCTTGGAGGCGGAGCACCCGGACCTCGTCACACCCGATTCGCCGACGCAGCGAGTCGCGGGCCGCCCGTCGGAGGCCTTCGCGACGGTCGAGCATGTCGTCCCGATGCTCAGCCTCGACAATGCGTACAACGAGGACGAGCTGCGAGCGTTCGACGAGCGCGTCCGGAAGGGCGCGGCCCTCGGGGACACTCCCGTCACCTACGTGGCGGAGCTGAAGATCGACGGCCTCAGCATCGCGCTCACGTACGAAAACGGCCGGCTCGTGCGGGGCGCCACGCGGGGTGACGGGGTTCGCGGCGAGAATGTGAGCCCGAACGTCCGCACGATCCGAGCGATCCCGCTGTCGTTGCGAGGCGCGCCTGGGGATCGATTCGAGATCCGGGGCGAGGTCTATCTTCCCCGCGCCTCCTTCGAGCGCATCAACCGCGAGCGGGAAGAGGCGGACGAGCCGCTGTTCGCGAACCCGCGCAACGCGGCCGCCGGAGCGATGAGGAACCTCGATCCGTCGTTGGTGGCGAGGCGTGGGCTCTCCGCGTTCACGTACCAGATGGTTGCCGCCGATCGGCAAACCGCGCTGCCTGCGACCCACGCCGAGCTGCTGCGGCAACTCTCGTCCTGGGGACTTCCCGTGGAGCGGCACTGGCGCACGTGCGCCGGCATCGAGGAGGTGATCGCGTTCTGTGCCGAATGGGCCGACGGGCGCCGGGAGCTCGATTTCGACACCGACGGCGTCGTCATCAAGGTGGACGATCTCGCGCTGCGCGACCGCCTTGGCTCGACGGCGAAGTTCCCCCGATGGGCCACGGCGTTCAAGTTCCCGGCACAGCAGGCGCACACCAGGCTCCTCAAGATCGAGGTCAACGTCGGCCGGACGGGCGCGAACACCCCGTATGCGGTGCTCGATCCCGTATTTCTCGCGGGGTCCACGATCTCCATGGCGACGCTGCACAACGCCGAAGACATCGCGCGCAAGGATCTGCGCGAGGGTGACACCGTCATCGTCGAAAAGGCGGGCGATGTCATCCCGCGGGTGGTCGCGCCGATTCTCAGCCTGCGTCCCCCCGATGCGTCGCCCTGGACGATGCCCACGGCGTGCGCGGCGTGCGGGAGCGAGCTTCGCCGCGACGAAGAAGAGGTCATCTGGCGCTGCGAGAATGCGTCGTGCCCGGCGCGGCTGCGGCGCAGCCTGGAGCACTTCGCGTCGCGGTCCGCGATGAACATCGAGGGGCTTGGCGAATCGCTGGTGGATCAGCTCATCGAGCGGGACCTCGTGCGCGATTTCGCCGACGTGTACGCCCTCGAGGCGTCCGCGCTCGAGAACCTCGTGGTCACGCCGCGCGAGCCGCGATCCGAACGGGCCGTGCCGCGCAAGCTGGGGAAAGTCGGCCGGAACGTGGTGGAAGAAATCGCGCGCAGCAAGGGCAACGATCTCTCGAAGCTCGTATACGGCCTGGGGATCCGGCACGTCGGAGAGAAGGCGGCCACGACGCTGGCCAAACGCTTCCGCACGATGGCGGGGATTCTCGACGCGCCGCTGGAATCGCTTCAAAAGGTGCGTGATATCGGACCGGTCGTGGCGGCGTCCGTGCGCGCCTTCGCGGACGAGCCGCACAATCGCGCGCTCGTCGACAAGCTCGCCCGGGCCGGGGTGAACATGACGACGGCTCTGCCGGAAGAGGCGGCTGAACAGGCGGGCCCGCTCGCCGGGAAGACGTTCGTGCTGACCGGTACCCTGGAGACGATGACGCGGGAGGAAGCGGCCGCGGCGATCGAGGCCCGTGGAGGGAAGGTCGTGGGCTCGGTGAGCCGGAAAACCGGGTACCTGGTGGTCGGCGCCGACGCCGGCAGCAAGCTGGATAAGGCGCGAGAACTCGGGGTGACGACGCTCACCGAGGGAGAATTCAAGGCGCTTATAATGTAGAAAGTAGGAAGCTTCCAGATTTCAGCTTCCAGATTCCAGATTCCAGCTTCCAGCTTCCAGCTGGGAGCCGATAGCTGATAGCTGATAGCTGAGCCATGTCGAAACGATTTACCGCCGTCAGCGTCGCGTTGACCGCCGTCGTGGCATTCCTGGTCGGCCTCATTCTGGCGGGGGAGTTCACGCCGGTCCCCGTGGTGTCCTCGGCGCCCCGCGCGGCGCCGCCCCACGCGGCCGTCGCCCGGACGGGGGGTATCCCGGCCGCGCCGATGGTCGTGAGCTTCGCCGACGTGGCGGAAAGGATGAACGCCGCCGTCGTGAACATCGACGCGACGTCGAGAGGCGCGGGGCCGACGGATCCGCGCTATCAGCGCCGCGGGAATGGACCCGCGGACGGGCCGCTGCCTCGCGATCTCGACGCGCCGCGCCAGGGAGCCGGCAGCGGGTTCATCATCGATCGCGCCGGCTACGTGTTGACGAACTTCCACATGATCGAAGCCGCGCAGCGCATCACGGTCACGCTCGCCGACGGCCGGACGTTCAAGGGAGAAGTCGTCGGCACGGACCCGGCGATCGATGTCGCGCTGCTGCGGCTTCCCGGCGCGCGCGACCTGCCGGAGGCGCCGCTCGGCAACTCCGACGATCTGCGCGTCGGCGAATGGGTCTGCGCGATCGGGAACCCGCTCGGCTACGTCCACTCGGTGACCGTCGGCGTGGTCAGCTTCATCGGCCGCAAGCTGTTCGACCCCAGCCTCGACGACTACATCCAGACCGACGCGGCGATCAACTTCGGGAACAGCGGCGGACCGCTCATCAACGCGCGCGGCGAGGTCGTCGGCATCAACTCGGCCATCAGCTCGCGCGCGAGCAACATCGGGTTTGCCGTCCCGATCAACCAGGCCGTGGCCATCCTGCCGCAGCTCAAGACGCGCGGTCGCGTCTCGCGCGGCTACATGGGCGTGTATCTGACGGACGTGACTCCGTCGCTCCAGCGGTCGCTGAATCTCGGCGTGGCGCGCGGCGCGCTCGTGCAGGATGTCACGCCTGGCTCGCCCGCCGAACGCGCCGGGCTTCGCATCTACGATGTCATCCTGAACGTGGAAGGGCGGGAGGTCGACGGCAACGAGCCGCTGATCCGGGACATCTCGGCCCGGGAGCCCGGCAGCGTGGCGCGGCTCGAGGTGATGCGGGACGGCCGCCGCCACTCGTTCAACGTGAAGCTCGCCGAGCGTCCGGTGCACGACGAGGAAACCGGGCTCGATCCGCTCGGGAACCCCACACGCGAACGCGCGCCGGAGCCGCCGCCGAGCGTGCCGCTCGGGCTGTCCGTGCGGGAGCTCGATCGGCGCTTCACGGGACGGCTCGATATTCCGGAATCGGTCCAGGGGGTGATGGTCGCGCGCGTCGATCCCACGGGATCCGCCTACGCGGCCTCGATCCACCGCGGCTTCATCATCATGGAGATCAACCGCAAGCCCGTGCGATCCATCGCGGACTATCAGCGGATCGTCTCCGCGGCGGCGCCCGGCGACGTGCTGGCCATCTACTACTACGATCCGACGCTCGCCCAGCGGTTCGTGACGACCGTGACGGTGGAGTAACGCAAGTGCCGATTGGCGATTGCCGATTGGCGATTGACGGATTGCCGATTGAAGATTGGCGATCGACGGATTGTCGATTGATGATTGGGGGGCGCATCGGCCGGCGATCGACAATCATCAATACGTCGATCGGCATTCGGCAATCGTCGATCCGTCAATCGGCTATCGGCAATCGCCAACCGGCAATGACGGCGTTTCCTCCGTCCTGCTGCTAGATTCTCTGATGCCAAAGCCCCGCATCCTGGTCATAGACGACGAGGCGGAGATCCGCCGCTCGGTGCGGATGATCCTCGAGTACGAGGGATACGACGTCGTGGAGGCGTCGAGCGGGCCCGAGGGCGTGGCCATGGCCGAGCGCGAGGCGCCGGACCTCGTCTTCCTCGACATCAAGATGCCGGGGATGGACGGGCTCGAGGCGCTCCAGCGCATGAAGGCGGTGAACGAGGCGCTGCCGGTCGTCATCATCTCGGGCCACGGCACGGTCAGCACGGCGGTCGAGGCGACCAAGGCGGGCGCCTTCGACTTCATCGAGAAGCCGCTGGCGAGCGAGCGCGTGCTGGTCACCATCCGCAACGCGCTCGACCAGACGCGTCTGCGCGACGAGAACCGTTCGCTGAAGCGCGCCGTCGAGGTCCGGCACCAGATGGTCGGCGAGAGCGCCGCGCTGCGGCAGGTGTGGGATGCCATCAAGCGGGCCGCGCCGACCAACGCGACCGTGCTGCTGCTCGGCGAGAGCGGCGTCGGCAAGGAGCTGGTCGCGCGCTCCATTCACCGCAACAGCCTGCGCGGCCGCGAGCGTTTCGTGCAGGTGAACTGCGCGGCGATCCCCGAGGAGCTGATCGAATCGGAGCTGTTCGGGCACGAGAAGGGCTCGTTCACCGGCGCCACGGAGAAGCAGATCGGCAAATTCGAGCAGGCCGACCGGGGCACGATCTTCCTCGACGAAGTGGGCGACATGAGCCCCAAGACCCAGGCGAAGGTGCTCCGGGTGCTCCAGGAGGGAGAGGTGGAACGGCTCGGCTCGGCCCGGACGATCAAGGTGGACGTGCGGGTCCTCGCCGCCACCAACAAGGATCTGGAGCAGGAAATCGAGAAAGGGACGTTCCGCGAGGACCTGTATTTCCGTCTGAGCGTGATTCCGATCCGCGTGCCGCCGCTGCGCGATCGGCCGGAGGACGTCCCCGCGCTGGTCCGGCACTTCGCCGACCTCTTCAGCCGCGACAACAACCGCCGCCCGCAGCGGTTCACCCCCGCGGCGATCGAGTATCTGCAGCGCGCACGGTGGAAGGGAAACGTGCGCGAGCTGAAGAACACCGTCGAGCGGCTGATTATCATGTCTCCGTCCGAGATCGTCGACGTCGATGACCTGCGCGACGCGGTCCGGGTTGAGTCGCGGGCGGCGGCGGGCGATAATGAGAGGGAGCCCGGCACCTTGCGCGAGTTCAAGGAATCGGCCGAGCGTGCCTTCCTGGTCGGCAAGCTGCGCGAGCACAATTGGAACATCTCCAAGACGGCCGAGATCATCGGGACGCCGCGGAGCAATCTCTACAAGAAGCTCGAGCAGTACGAGATCAGCCAGGAGCGGGACGGTTAAGTCCCCGGTTCGAAGTTCGGTGTTTGGAATTTGGAGTGCCTTTGGAGTTTGGAGTTTGGAATTTGGAATTGACAAGTATCAAGTAAAACCGCCGCAGTGGGCCAGACGATCGCCCGCCTTCGCTCGCTCCGCGAGCTTCGGCGGGGCAAGCCCGTTGATGGAATCACCATCACGAGCCTGCTCCGCCGTAGCCCGCGAAGCGGGCGGAGGCGAGAGGAAAGTCCGAACTCCGCAGGGCAGTGCGCCGGCTAAGGGCCGGT
>Ga0156223_177_pt1 | contig 65646 bp, 51 predicted proteins | sample RifCSPlowO2_12_FD_107871 | JGI IMG/M metagenome (GOLD analysis project Ga0156223, IMG submission 107871) | Acidobacteria bacterium RIFCSPLOWO2_12_FULL_66_21
AGATCTTCACGCGCTTCGTCGCGACGACGTGGGAGAACCCGACGGTCAGTACCGAGGTCTTGATCTATCCGCCGCAGGCGGATTTAGTCCAACAGCGCGCTGCACCCGACGGCCGCTGGTACTGACGATGAGCGGCCGCGGGTGAGCGCGAGGTCGTTAGGCCGATCCCAAGATCACGAGGACAGGATCATGCGGAAGGGCCGCCAGCCAGATGCACAACCGATCGCTGCTGCGCAGCGAGGCTACAACACGAACCTCGCGTCGGAGTTCTACGTGCTGTCGATGCTGTATCGACTGGGCTTCGATGTGAATCTGACGCTCGGCAACAAGAAATCAGTGGACATTGCAGTTGTGCTGGGCCCGGGGCGTGCCATCACCGTTGACGTCAAGGCCGTCGCAGGGAAGATGGATTGGCTTATGGGCAGCTCGCCTGACCAGCCGAAGCTGAATCACTACGTGGTCCTTGTTTCGTACGAAGGCCGATTCGGCGATGCTCAGCACGCACCGCGTTGTTGGGTGCTGCGCCACGGCGAAGTCCTGCCGCTGGTGAAAATGGCAAGAGGCAAGGGCGGCATGCGGTATCTCTCGCGCAAAGAAGTGCTGAACGGTTTTGGTTCTCGCGAGGGCGCTTGGCAACTTCTGGCCGAGGCACTGGCCTGATCAGCGGCTGCACCCGATCGTGGCAGTCCGTCGCCACGTCGAATCTCCCGACGGCGGCAGGCGGCACTACGTCTTCATGCAGCCGTCGGCCAGAATTGTTGGATGTCACGGGGCATTCTGGTAGGGTGGGTCTGTGAAGACCACGGCGTACTTCCAGGCGATGCGGGTGCGCCCCGATCGAGCCGTGATCCAAGACGAATGGATTGATCGGGCGATTCGGGAGCCCATTCACGAGCACACTCAGGCCGATGGCCGAATTCGGCGTTGGGTTCGAGTTCCCGAGGCCGGTGACCGAGTGCTGCGCGTGATTCTCCTGCCAGATGGTGAAACAGTTCACAACGCGTTCTTTGACCGGGGGTTTGCGCCATGAAGATCCGGTACTTCGCTGAAACAGACACCCTCCATATCGAGTTCCGCAATGTCCCCGTTTCTGAAACGCGCGACTTGGACGAGAACACGCTGCTCGATATGGATGCGGAGGGGAATATCTCAGCCATCACCGTGGAGCACGCGTCCGAACGGACGGGCGTTCCGGAGTTCTCCTACGAACAAGTGACGGCCTAACAGCGCATGCACCAGACGGCGCCGACGAAAACGTGAGGCGCCGCTGGTGATGCGCAGCCGTTAGGCCGTCGAAAGGGAAGCCATGGAGACGTACAGAACTGGACGGGACGGGAAACGCATCAAAGTGCCAGCGGGGTACACGTCCAGGGAAGGACGTGACGGCCGGATCGTTCCCGTACCCTCTGGGGCAACCTCGCGCGAAGGCAGAGATGGTCGGGTTGTGGCGATCCCCGCCGGCTGGACGTCGCAGGAGGGACGTGATAAACGCGTCTGCGCTATTCCTCCAGGTGCAACTTCACGACAAGGTCGAGACGGTCGAGTCGTTGCCGTTCCACATGGCTACACGGCACGAGAGGGCGGCGACGGACGCGTGCTTGCGATACCGCCAGAATTGCAACCGAGGGCCCGACAGGTCGCTTGAAGCTGATCCCTCGCGGATAGGTAACAGTTCAGGGGGTGAGCCGCTTCGGCAGCAGTGACGCAACGACTGGCCGACGGCGGTGACAACGAATGGCGGCGGTCAGATACGCGAGCACGTGGATCTGGTGAACCTGGCAGGTGCGCGTCACCGTGAGCAACCGCGCGACGGCGAGTTCGCCCGTGGTGCTCCGATTGCCGAACATGATCTTGCGCCACTGAACGGCCGTGCGCAGTGCCCGTTCCGCGACATTGTTGGTTGGTTCGACGCCCTCCTCGTGGACGAACGTGAAAAAGTGGGGATGATGCACGAACAACGCGCGCGCGAGATTCGACACGTCATCGTCCGCGGCATTGACGTACCGTTCCGCCAGCGCGAAAAACTGCTTCTCGATGGGCAGTACTTTCGCGATCAACTGGGCGCGGGTGAGCGGTGCCCCACGCGCATGCGGGTCGCCCCGAAAGCGATACCACAACCGAAACAGTTGCCGCTGCAGCGTGAGGGCCTCCCGACAGAAGCGTTGCGCCGAAGCCGTGGTGGCGAGGTCCTGCGCGCTCAACAGATTGCGTCGGAAGTGCGACCAGCAGAATTGCCGGAGGCCCGCCGCATACGTGAGGTACGTCGGCAAGCGGTCGCTGCCCAGGATCCCGGCGAACGTTGCCCCGAGCAGGCCGCGCAACACGTCCGCGCCGCGCGACGTGGCAATCGTATAGAAGATGAACGTGGGCGCCACCAAGGTCCAGAGCCAGCGTTTGGCGCCGTTGGTCCGATGGCCCGTCTCGTCGCCGTTGAGCACGCGTTGCTGCGGCAGCGCGTGCTGCAGCTCCTGATAGGGCGCCGCGACCGCCGCACTCGCTTCTTCCCACGCATGTTGCGTGCTGCCCAGGCTCATCGGGATCTGCAGCGCGCCTTCGAGCAGGCGCTGGACCACCAGGCGCGGCAACCGGCACACCACCGTGAGATACGCAATCAAGGCCGTGAGTTGGGGGCCAAACTGGCCGGCGAGTTCGTGGGGCAGCGGCGCCTGCGTCGTGGTCCCACACGCGGGACACTGCCGCCGATGACACCGATATTCCGTGACGTACGCCTCGATCGGCGGCAACTCCGTGACTTGATGGCGCCGCGGGTCGCCGACGTCGTCACGCGCGTGCAACCGGTGCGCGCACTGACGACACGCGTCGGGCACGAGGTCGACGATCACATTCACGCGCTCGGCGGGCACGAGCGCTCGATGGTGCCCCGGATGCCCCGGCTGACCGCCGGGCCTGCGCCGACTCTTCGTGCGGCGACCGCGAAGCCGCTGTCGGCCCGCAAGGCCATCGGATGACGGGGGCTTCGACGTCGTCGTCGAGTTCTGCTGCCGCAGCGCGAGCTGGCGTTTCAAATCGTCGATCTGTTTGGCTTGCTCGTCCACCTGTTGGCGGAGGCGCTCATTCTCCTGTCGCAGACGCTCAAGCTCTCGTGCCTGCGCATTGTCCGAACGACCAGGGCCGGTCGATCGGCGCCGCCTCCGCTGCGGTTTCATCGACCGCAGGGTACCGAATTCCGTCAGAAAGTACAAGAGGGACGTGAACTGTTACGTGGCTCGACTACTCAAGAATGCCGGCGCGGAGTCAGATGCCGCGTTGTTAAAGCGTCTTGAAGATACGCTCTCGCGATTGCGATGACATCTGCATTGACTTGATCGAGCGGCCCAACACGGCATGCACCCGACGGCGCCGATGGCGTGTTTCGCGCCGCGGGTGATGCCGAGGCGTTGGACTGCGAGAACCATATTCACGATTGCTAGGAGGTTCAATCATGAGCGCAGTTACTGTCTGCACCGTAAAGCAACTGCCACTGGAGCTGCAGGTTCCGGCGAGCGAGAGGGCACTTCAGCTGGACGAGCGCAACGGCCGGGTGATCCGCGCGCTCCAGCGCATGTCCGCTGAGGCGGAGATCCCCAAAGAACAGCTCGCAATACTCGTCGGCAAGTTTTGGGGCGGGAGCGTTCGCCTTACAGTGACCTTCTTAGACAATCCTCCTCAGGACCTGAGGTCGAGGATTCTCGCTCACATGAACGCCTGGCAGGTCTGTGCCGACGTTACCTTCGTGGAAACGGCTGGTACTGCCCAGGTGCGGGTCGCCCGGCAGGGTGGGCAAGACGGTGGATACTGGTCGTACCTAGGTACCGACATCCTTCAGATTGCGGCAGACCGCCCGACACTCAATCTCGATGGTTTTACTATGAACACTGCGGAAAGCGAATACATCCGTGTAGTTCGACACGAGACTGGTCACACTCTGGGATTCCCACATGAACATCTCCGGCAAGAGATCGTCGACCGGATAGACCGTGATAAAGCAATCGACTTCTATCGGCAAATGTACGGTTGGCCAGCTGACAAGACGATTAGAAACGTCCTTACTGCTCTCGATGAATCCGCGCTGATCTCCACTGCGCATGCGGACCCTACGTCGATCATGTGCTACTGGTTGCCGGCCGAAATCATGAGAGACGGTATCGCCGTCCCCGGTGGTTCAGACATCGATACCGCCGATATGGAGTTCGCCAGGTCCGTCTATCCGGTGGGCCACGACAGATTCGCCGTCAGGCGTGGCAATCAGATTATCTTTCAACAGCGCATGAGTGATTTCGCGGGCCAAGTTGTTGGCTACGGCAACGGCAGCTCCGAGGATCAGTACCTCGTGGGGGACTGGACCGGCGACGGGAAGGACAAGCTGGCCGTGCGGCGAGGCAACCAGATCATCTATCAGAGGAACATCACCGACGCAGCCGGCACTGCCGTTGGTTACGGCAACGGCAACTCCGAGGACCAGTACCTCGTGGGGGACTGGACCGGCGACGGGAAGGACAAACTGGCCGTGCGGCGAGACAATCAGATCATCTATCAGAGGAACATCACCGACGCAGCCGGCACTGCCGTTGGTTACGGCAACGGTAACTCCGAAGACCAGTACCTGGTGGGCGACTGGACCGGCGATGGAAAGGATAAGCTCGCTGTTCGTCGTGGCAGCGTACTGATCTTCCAGCGCAGGCTGTCGGATTCAAAAGGAATCGAGCATGGCTTCGGGAATGGCAACTCTGAAGATCAATACCTTGCCGGGGCCTTCCACATGTGACGTGAGGTCAATTACGCAGGCTCCTAAGAAACTGTTGTCCCGTCGGCCACTTCACCGGTCGTGAGATCGAGGAGCGCAAAGCCTAGATTCTCAGCACGTTGGCGAAGGCGGCGGAGGACGTGCGTCCGGTGCTGCGCGTCGTACGCGTCGGCACCCGGGTCGCGATAAACGAGTCCGTCCTTCAGGGTGCGGTACACCAGAATCGCGAGTTGGCGCGCAGTGGCCGTGACGGCCTTGGCTTGGCCCGCGCGGAACGCGAGGCGGCGGCATGCGGATTGATGTGGTCGAGGACGGAAGGCGAGACGCGGGGCTTGGGTGCGTGACGACGGCGTTGGCGTTTCATCGGAGGCTCCTCTACACGTTGCGGGACGCCTCCAGGAGCAGGGATGCGGATGAGGGGCAATCTCCTAAACGGGATCACGCCGGTGAGGGCGTGTCACCAGTGACGATGCCGCGAATCCCCGGGCCACGCTAACACACGGGCTCACAGCACCAGTGGCGGCTCGGCCTCGGCTCCTGGAGGTCTCGTGATGATACGCGCGACTGAGCACCCAGTTTCTCGCGTGACGAATCGTGATCAGATCGCGTGGGCCGCTAACAGGCGAATGGAGCCGCCGCGCCGGCAAACGGGGACGGCGCGCGGCTCATTCGCGAGCGTTATGCCGCTCTACTATGAGATTCCGGAACAAACGGGTGAAAGTCGGGGCGAACCTCTGGAATCTCCGTCTCTCGCCACCAGGCCGGCCGCGGGCAGGGCGGTGGCTTCTTCTCGACTCGGCGCGAGTGGCTCGGGACCCACGACCTCGAGGTCCGAATTCGGCCGGATGGCGGAGTCCGGCGACAGTGGCCCCACCAGTGTCCAGCCGAGACGAATGGCGGTATTCTGGTTGGTGACGCCGGGATGAAGACCATGCCGAAACCGATTGCCGTGAAGCCTTTGGCAGATTTCCGAATCTGGCTCCGGTACGACGATGGGGTCGAGGGCGAAGTCGATCTGTCAGATCTGGTAGGCCGAGGCGTCTTCCAGGCATGGGACGACTCAGATGTTTTCGCCGCGGTCCGGCTGGGTTCGCACGGTGCCGTCGAGTGGGGATCCGAGATCGATCTCTGCCCTGACGCGCTGTACTTGCGTCTGACAGGGAAGGCGCCGGAGGATCTGTTTCCGACGCTGAAGTCCATCCCCGCTGATGCCTGAAATCTCCCGTTTCTACGGCATCGTGATCAAGATGTACTTCGCGGATCACGCGCCGCCACATTTTCACGCCGAATATGCCGAGTACGAGGCGCGCATCGCCATCGAAAGCCTCGCGCTGCTCTCCGGCGAATTGCCGCCGCGAGCGATGGGCCTTGTCGCTGAGTGGGCAACGCTGCATCGGGCGGAGCTTCGCTCGGTTTGGGGCCAGGCGAGACGATTCGAGCCGCTCGGCCGCATCGAGCCTCTGCCCTGACAGCGGCAGCGGCATAACAGCGCGATGGGAGCCGACGGCGGAACCTGACGGTGTGCGCCGCGGCTCATCGCGAACGTTGGGCGGACAGCGGGCAATCACTGGAGGGCGATATGGGTTCAGGCGTGAGTTCAGCCATCCTTCTGCTGCTAGCCACGTTGGCTGCCAGCCAGACGCGCTGGTGGCAGCAGCCGGCCGTCCTTGCGCCCGATACGACCGCCGTCGATGTACAGGAGGCACTCGAGTACAAGAAGGTCCCAGGCACGGTTCTGCGAATGGATGTGTACAGGCCCAAGCATGCGCGGTCTGAACTCCTGCCGGCGGTCGTGCTTGTGCACGGGGGCCCGATCCCGGCCGACCTTCCAGTCGAACCTCGCCGAATCGCTCAGTACACTTCCCTCGGGAGGTTGGTCTCGTCCCGCGGTATCGCGGCTGTGACGTTCTCTCACCGCCTGACGAGCGCGGACGCCATTGACATGGCAGCGCACGACGTGCGAGACGCGGTCAGTTTTGTGGTCGACCACGCCGCGCAGCTAGTGTCCCGTCCCAGTGGATCGTGGCATAAGTCCCGGGCGCGGCGCCCGGATCGCAAGGCGCGACGAGCGAGCATACAGGCCGTATGTGAGCGAGGAGCAACGCCGCGAGGCGGGATGCCCCGCCCGGGAATTGTGTCGCGAACCACTGGGACGGGACACTAGGCATCGACGCGAAGTGCCTCTGCATATGGGCAATCTCGGCTGGCGGAGTGGTCATCGCGCCAGCATTCCGTGAATTTGGTCAACGCGTGCGGTGTCTGGTCCTGTACTACACCCTACTGGATCCGGCTGTATTTCACAGCCTCGTGTCGCCCAAGACACCCCCAGGAGTAACGGCACCAGGCCTCACGGATCTACTGATCGGTGGAAATCTGAGCCTGCCAGCGACACTAATTGTGCGCGCGGGGCGAGACGACGCGAAGCTCAACGAGGGCCTCGATCGCTTCACGCAAGCGGCCATGCAACGTGGGGCAGACCTCGAACTGCACGCCTACGCCAGTGGCCGACACGGCTTCGATGTCTTTGACGATACGCCGCGTTCGCGAGAGCTGCTTCTGCGCACGTTGGACTTCGTTCGTGAAAGCACTGTCAGTCGCTGAGCTTGGTGTCGGACATGCCGCCCAACAACCAAATGGAGCCGTCGCGCCCAATGGTCTGTGCGATCATGTCACCGCGGCGCGCGGCTCATTTGGCGCGTTCGGCGTCGTCAAGCATTGTCGGACGTAGGATCGAAACCAGCGGCCGGAGGCCAGGTTGAGCCTATGGTAAAGCGACATCCGGTAGCGGCGTATTACGTGTTAGCGTACGCGTGCTCCTGGAGCATCGCGGTTCCTCTCGCTTTGCAGGCGCAGGGTGTTCTGACCGTGCGCGTGCCATTCGCACTGCACTACCTTTCAGGTTTGGGGCCGGCGATTGCCGCGCTGGTGATTACTCGACTTCTTCGCCGAGCCCGGCCGGGCGACATCCACGCCGATCAACCGAGCCGCTTGTGGCATTTCTTCTGGTGGCCGCTCGTCGGCTTTCTATCGCCCCTCCTGTTCTTCGCATTGGCCCAGCTCGCTGCTCGCGCCGCCGGCCGGTCAGCACCGACATGGACGGAGCTCGGGCAGGTGAACTTCCTTCCCGATCTCGGACTCTGGGCGTGGGCGCTGTGGTTGATCGCCAACGGGTGGGGCGAGGAACTCGGCGGCGCGGCTTTGCGCTCCCGCGCCTGCAACGGAAGCACTCCGCGTTGACCAGTAGCTTCTTGTTGAGCATCGCGTGGGCCGGCTGGCATCTTCCCGCGTTCTTTTACGTCCCCAGCTACGTTGCACTCGGTCTGTGGGTCTTGCCCGGCTTCTTTCTCGGTATTCTCGCGGGCACAATCGTGTTGACGTGGTTGTACAACAGCAGTCACGGCAGCGTACTCGCCGTGGTCCTCTGGCATGCGTCGTTCAACTTCGTGTCCGCGTCTCCGAATGCTGGTGGTTTTGTGGCGGCCGTCACGAGCACCCTGGTCATGGTGTGGGCGGTCGTCATTGTCTGGCGATATCGCGCCGCCACGCTCGCTGCCGCGCCGAAGCATGTCACGCCGACCGGCGTGCTCGCGGCCGACGACGCGCAGTTCGCCTGATTGCGCCAGCCAGCGGAACGGTGACCGTCCATGGTCTCAACCGAGTTATCTGAAGCCATCATCGCGTCGTTGATCATCGCGATGAGCGCGATCGCAGTCGCCTTTGCGGTCGTTCGCAGGCCGTCCGGCGATCGAACGGCCCTTTGGTTTGGCCTGTTCGGATGTCTTTACGGCGTGCGCCTTGCCGGACAATCGGAGTTCGTTCAGCCGCTCATTCCGGAAGTCTATTGGCGCTATCTCGACGCGTTCATCAACTACGCGATTGTCATCCCGGCCGGTCTGTTCATCGAATCGGTGTTGGGCCCGGGCTGGCGGCTCACGCTGCGTAGAGCCTGGCAGGCGGTTGCGATCTTTGCCTCGCTGGCGATTCTGCACGATGTCTTCCGTCGCCAGCCTGGCGCAACGCTGTGGCTCACCCCGCCGGTGGTGCTGACCGCCGGATTCATCGCCATGGCTCACGTGTTGGCGCAGTGGTGGCGAGGCAGCTGGCCCAGCGAGTTCCGCGTCGCAGCAACCGGCGGATTGATCTTTCTGGGCGTGGCGGCCTACGCAACGCTCTCTGAAGGAGCGCCTGCTCGGTCTTGGCAATTCTCGCGACCTGGGCCGCGTGGCGGCGCAGTGGAGTCGGAGTCGGTGCATCCGCACTTCTCTTCGCGGGGTTCACGTCATGCTCCGAATAGGCAAAGCTCATCCGTGTTTTTCCGTGGTTGACTATTCCGTGTCCGTCCGTGGGGTCGCGCTCCGCGGTGTAGAATGCGGTTCGACATGTCGCAATACACCCTTCTCGTGAACGGACAAGCCCATCAGCTCGACGGTGAGCCGGGTGACAGCCTGCTCTCCGTCCTTCGTTACGAGCTCGGCCTGACCGGCAGCAAGTACGGCTGCGGCGAGGGGCACTGCGGCGCGTGCACGGTCCTCATCGACGGCCAGGCGACCCGTTCGTGCGTGACGCGGCTCGGCGCCGTGGCCGGCAAAGCGATTACCACGATTGAAGCCATCGGCGACGCGAACCGTCTGCACCCGGTGCAGCAGGCGTTTCTCGAAACCGAGGCGTTCCAGTGCGGGTACTGCACGCCGGGCATGGTGATGGCGACGATCGGGCTGCTCAAGACGAACGCGAAACCCTCGGACGAAGACATCGCGCGGCTGATGGACCGCAACGTCTGCCGCTGCGGCACCTATCCCCGGATCGTGCGCGCGGTGCGCCTGGCGGCCGAGCGCATGAAGTCCATGCCGAGCGCGGGAGGACGGCGATGAGCGACCGCATGCCTCCCGTCATGGGAATTCACGAGCCACGAGCCACGAGCCACGAGCCACGACTCGACCTTCAACCTGATATCGAGGTCGAACACTACGAGCTGTCTGAGCCGAGGCACTACCTCTTCGAGCTCGAGCGCCGCGACTTCATGCGCGCGTTCGGCGCGGGCCTCGTCATCGTGGCCGCGCTGCCACGGCTTGCTGCGCAGGAATCCGGCCGCGGCGCGCAGGCGCGCGGCGAAGCGGCCGACCTCGCCGCGTGGCTGCACATCGACGAGCAGGGCAAGATCACCGTCTGCACCGGCAAGGTCGAGATCGGCCAGAACATCCGCACGTCGCTCGCGCAGGCGGTCGCCGACGAACTGCGCGTGCCGCTGGCGTCGGTGACGATGGTGATGGGCGACACGGACGTGGTCCCGTACGACGCGGGCACGTTTGGATCGCAGAGCACGCCGCGCATGGGAAGGCAGCTGTCGCGTGCCGCCGCGACCGCGCGGGACATGCTGATCGATCAGGCCGCCGCGCGGCTGCAGGTCGATCGCGCGACGCTCACCGCAAAAGCGGGGCGGATCGCGTCCGCCGACGGCCGGTCGATGTCGTACGGCGAGCTGACGAAGGGGCAGAAGCTGACCGGCGCCGTCGCGTCCGAGCCCGCGGTCACCCCGGCGGACAAGTGGACGGTCCGGGGCAGGCCGGAAAAGAAGGTCAACGGGCGGTCGTTCGTCACCGGAGCGAACCAGTACTCTCCGGACATCGTGCGTCCCGGTCTGCTGCACGGCCGCGTCATTCGTCCTGACAGCTACGCTGCGACGCTGGTCTCGGTTGACGACAGCCGCGCCCGCGCGATGGCCGGCGTGACCGTCGTCCGCGACGGCGACTTCATCGGCGTTGTCGCGCCGACCGAGCGCGCGGCGCGCCGCGCCGCCGCGGCGATGCAGGCGCAGTGGACCGCCGCCGTGAATCAGTCCTCGTCCGAGACGGTCTACGACCGGCTCAAGCAGCCGACGTCGGGCGGACGCGTGCAGCCGTTCGTCGCCGGCAACGCCGAGCAGGCATTCGCGGCCGGCGCACGAACGTTCGAGGCGAGCTACAAGATTCCCTACATCGCCCACGTCCCGCTGGAGCCGCGCGCAGCCGTCGCGGAGTGGAGCGACGGAAAGCTGACGGTCTGGACCGGCACCCAGCGTCCTTTCGGTGTGCGGACCGAGCTGGCGGAAGCCTTCCACGTCCCGGAAGATCGCGTGCGCGTCATCATGCCCGACATGGGCTCCGGCTATGGCGGCAAGCACACGGGTGAGTGCGCGATCGAGGCGGCGCGGCTCGCGAAGGCCGCGGGGAAACCCGTGAAACTCGTCTGGACGCGCGCCGAGGAGTTCATGTGGGCGTACTTCCGTCCCGCCGGCGTGATCGACATCAAGGCCGCGGTCGACGCGGCCGGCCGGATCACCGCATGGGAGTACCACAACTGGAATTCCGGCAACGCGGGCATCCGGTCGCCGTACGACATCGCGAATCAGCGCGTCGTCTTTCATCCGTCCGACTCGCCGCTGCGGCAGGGCTCCTATCGCGGCCTCGCCGCGACCGCGAACCACTACGTCCGCGAGATGCACATGGACGAGATCGCGCGCGCGCTCGGACGGGACGCGGTCACGTTCCGGATGGACCATCTCAAGGACGATCGCCTGCGTGCGGTGCTCCAGGAAGCGGCGAAGCGATCCGGATGGCCGACGCCGTCGGTCGCGGGCCGCGCGATCGGCATCGCGTGCGGCACGGAAAAAGGCGGCTACGTCGCCACTGCCGCGGAGGTGTCGAAAGCACCGGGCGGTTTCAAGGTCGAGCGCATTGTCGTCGTCTTCGAGTGCGGCGCGATCGTCAATCCCGACGGCCTGCACAACCAGGTCGAAGGCTCGGTCGTCCAGGGTCTCGGCGGCGCGCTGTTCGAGGCGGTCGAGTTCCGCGACGGCCACCTGCTGAATGGGACGATGGAACAGTACCGCGTGCCGCGGTTCAAGGACGTGCCCCCGATTGAGGTCGTGCTGCTCGATCGCAAGGACCTGGCGTCCGCGGGCGCCGGCGAGACGCCGATCGTCTGCGTCGCGCCGGCCATCGGCAGCGCCGTGCGCGCCTTCGGCAGGGTGCCACCCGCGCTGCCGGTCCGCCTCGGATGAGCCGCCGGCTTCCCCGCCCGCCTCATTGAAATCTGCGTCGTTGCGGCGTTAGACTGCACCCGCTCCTTTCGGCACTCTCCATTCGCGCGCTGTTCGCCGCGCGGCAAGGAAAGCGAGGTCTGCATGAGCCTGAACTGGCAGCTCGGTGTCATCTTCGCCCTCGTCTTCATGGTGATCGCACTCGTCGTCATGCGGAAGCGCTCCAGTCCGAAGCCCGGTCCGGGTAGCAAGTGAGGCAGGGCCCGACCTGTCGCGGTTCTATCCCGACGTGGCGATGGGACTGACGCGAAGGCATGATCGAGCGATTGATTCTGCCAGCAAGCGACTCCGATCGCCGGGCGCTCGCCCAGCTCCTGGTGGACGCCGTGGACTCCGGGGCGGCCGTCAGCTTTCTCGCGCCCCTGACCATCGAGCGCGCGGACGAGTGGTGGCGCGGCGTGATGTCCGCAGCCGATTCCCGCGCCATCTTCCTCGTGGCTCGCGACGCCGGAAGGATCGCTGGCACGGTCCAGCTTCATCCGGCGTGGGCGTCGAACCAGCCGCATCGGGCGGAGATTGTGAAGCTGCTGGTGCATCGCAGCCGGCGCCGCACCGGCCTTGCCACGCAGTTGATGCAGGCCATCGAGGATGCCGCGCGGCGCGCCGGGTTCAGTCTGTTCCGGCGGCGTCCCCTGTGCCACCGCGGCGCCGGTCTGGTCGAATGATGCGAGGACGAAGAGCCATGGCAGGAATGTCATGGCGGCACGGTATCCCGCGCGGCCACGTCCTGTAATGAGGGAACTCTGACGAAGTTGTGAAACCTGCGCGACCGCCACGGCCGATCGCGTCCTGTAAGTGATATCTTTCCCGCTATCACTTGAAAGGACCAGCCGTGCCACGCATATTCCGCCTCACGCTGATTGTGATCTGCGTCCTGGCCGCCTCAATCGGGGCGGCGCCGCGCCAGGCGAAGCCGACGGCGGCCTCGTCGAGCGCCATCAACATTCCGTTTGAGAAGCACACGCTGCCGAACGGGCTGACCGTCATTCTGTCGGTTGACAAGTCCACGCCGACCGCGGCGGTCCTGATGTGGTACCACGTCGGCTCGAAGAACGAGCTCCCCGGGCGGACCGGGTTCGCGCATCTCTTCGAGCACGTGATGTTCACCGGATCGGGCCACGTGCCATACGGCCTTCACGACAAGCTGACGGAAGGCGTCGGCGGGTCGAACAACGGCACGACCAACAACGATCGCACCAGCTACTTCGAGACCGTCCCCTCGAACTATCTCGAGTCGGCGCTGTGGCTCGAATCGGACCGCATGGGCTTCCTCCTCGATTCGCTCGACATCGCCAAGCTCAACGCGCAGCGCGACATCGTCAAGAACGAGCGGCGCCAGGGGGTGGACAACCAGCCGTACGGGCGCGTCGGCGAGATCCTGGCATCCACGATGTACCCGAAGACGCATCCGTACTCGTGGCCGGTCATCGGCAGCATGACGGATCTGTCCGCGGCGTCCGAGGAGGACGTGAAGAACTTCTTCCGGCTGTATTACGCCCCGAACAACTCGTTCCTGGCGGTCGTCGGCGACATCGATCCGGCACACGTGAAGGGGTGGGTGGCGAAGTACTTCGGCGACATCCCGCGCGGCCAGCCGATTACGAGGCCGGCGGTCGCGCCTGTTACGCTCGCCGCGGAAAAGCGGCTCGTGTACGAAGATCGCGTGCCGCTGCCGAGGTTGTATGTGGAGTGGCCGACCGTCGGGGTGACGTCGGACGACGCCTACGCGCTCGATGTCCTCGGGGCGATCCTGACCGGGCCGCGGACGGCGCGGCTGACCAAGGCGCTCGTCTTCGAGCAGCAGGCTGCGGCCGGCGTGTCGGCCCGGCAGGGCTCCAATGAGGACGTCGGCGAGTTCGACCTCATGATCAACCCGCGGCCGGGACACACCTTGACCGAGCTCGAGGCCGCGGCCGATGCGATTATCGACCGGTTGAAACAGGAAGGTCCGACGGCAGATGAAATCGCCGGCGCGACCGCGGGCGAAGAGCTGGGGTTCGTGCGCGGGCTCGAATCGAACCTCGGCAAGGCGAACCGCCTGGCCGACGGCGCCGGATATCACGGCGATCCGGGGTATTTCAAGACGGAGTACGCGAAGTCCCGCGCGGTGACCGCCGCCGACGTGAAGCGCGTCGCGAACAAGTACCTGACGAAAGGGCGGATCGTGCTGAGCGTCGTGCCGCTCGGAAAGACGGATCAAGCCTCGAAACCGGGCGAGAGCCAGAAAGTCGGAGGGGTGCAGTGATGCGCAACAACAAGACGATCGCCGCCGCCCTGGCCGCCTTCCTCGCGTGCTCATCAGCCGCCCTGGCGCAGACACTCGATCGAACGAAGGTGCCGCCCGCAGGCAAGCCGCCGGCGCTTCACGTGCCGACGTGGACGAAGACGACGCTGTCGAATGGCGCGCTGCTGGTCGTGTCCGAGCGGCACAACCTGCCGCTTGTGTCGTTCTCGATCACGCTCGTTGGCGGCGCGAACCAGTTCGAGCGCGCCGACCGGCGCGGCGTCGCCGGCCTCACGGCCGCCATGCTGAGCGAAGGCACGACGACGCGCAACGGCGACCAGCTCGCGCAGGCGCTCCAGCTCCTCGGCACGAGCGTCAGCGTCGGGATCGGCGACGAGAGCGGATCGATCGGCTTCGTCTCGACGACGGCGACGTTGGCGCCCACGCTCGACATCCTCGCGGACATGCTCGTCAACTCGACGTTTCCCGCCGAGTCGCTCGAGCGGCTGCGGGCCCAGCGGCTCGTCGCGCTGACGCAGGCGAATGCGCAACCGGGCGTGATCGGCCGCCGCGTGTTCGCCCGCGTGCTGTACGGCGCGTCCCATCCCATGGGGCAGGAGCCGGACGAGACCTCGGTCAAGGCGATCACGCGCGACGACGTCGTCGCGTGGCACAAGGCGTACTTCCGGCCGGGCCGCGCGGTGATTACGGTCGTCGGTGACGTGACCCAGGCGGGCGTCCAGGCCGCGGTCGAGAAGGCGCTGGCCGCCTGGCCGGCGGGTGGAGACAAGCCCGCGTTCACGTATCCGGCGCTCCCGGCGACACATCCGCTGACGATCTACCTGGTCGACAAGCCGGGCGCGGCGCAGTCCACCTTCAACATCGGGAACCCCGGCCCGCCGCGCTCGACGCCGGACTACGCGGCGCTGCAGGTGATGAACACGATCCTGGGCGGTCAGTTCCAGTCGCGGCTGAACGCGAACATCCGCGAGGAGAAGGGCTACAGCTACGGCGTGAACTCCGGCTTCTCGTACGGCAAGGGTCCCGGGCCTTTCCGCGCGGGCGGCGACATCGTCACCGCAAAGAGCGACGCCGCACTGGACGAATTCATGAAGGAGCTGCGCGGGATCCAGGGGAGCCGTCCGGTCACCGACGAGGAACTGAAGACGGCAAAGGACGCGCTCATTCAGCGCCTGCCGGGACAGTTCGCGTCAGTCGCGCAGGTGGGCGGCACCATCACGTCGCTCATCGTGCAGGGGCTGCCCGACACGTTCTACCAGGAGTACGTGAAGCAGGTCTCGGTGGTGACGAAAGGGGACGTCGTGCGCGTGGCGAAGCAGTACATCGACCTCGACCACGCGTCGATCGTGATCGTGGGGGACCGCGCGACCATCGAGGGGCCGCTCAAGGCGACCGGCGTCGCGCCGATCGTCATCCTCGACAACGAGGGGAAGCCGAAGACGTAACGGCGGATGGCAGGGGACGGCGTCAGGAAAGGCAGAGGGCACAGTGAACGAGGACCGGGTTCCCGGAGTGTTCCGACCGAGGCTGCTGCCTGCTGCGCTGGCTGCGTGGTTGGGCTACCTGGCGCTGGATTTCCTGATGCATGCCGTGTTTCTGGCGGGCTGGTGGCGGGCCGCCGAGCCGTACTTGCTGCCACCTCGCGACATGCTGAGGTTGATCCCACTCGGCTACGCTTCGTTTGCGATCTACTGCGGCGCCTTGACCTGGCTACTGGCCCGGCTGTACGGCGAGCGTCTGTGCGTGTCTTCGGGTCTCCGGTTTGGGGTCGTCGCAGGGGTTGTTTCGGGGGTCGCCTCGGCGCTCGGGACCTACTCGGTTTTCCGCATGCCGCCGACCGCCTTGCTGGTCTGGCCAGCGTCTGTGGCGGTCGAGTCGGCCATCGCGGGCGGGGTTTCGGCATGGGTCCTGGCGGCCGGGCGGCCGTGGCGCCGTGTCGGGTTGGTTTTTTGCGCGGTGGTCGTCCTCTTCATCGCTGGCGTCGTGATTCAGAACCTGTGGTTTCCGACGCCTGCTGATCATATGTTTTCGTGATGGGTGTCTGAACGGACGCCACGGCTGAAACGCGTTCGTCAGGCCTGCGGTGCAGAATGTCGTGAACGGCGCTCCAGACGAGCGGTGGGCCCGCTGGTTTACGCAGCCGATCGTTGCCGCCGAGGCAAAGAGCCGGTCGTACGAATGGGGCGTCCTCCAAGGATTGTGGCAGTTGCAGCCTCGTTGACGCTCTGAAAGGAATCTCCGCCCTCAGGCGCGTTTGTGGCGCTTCGGCCGGTGGCCAGAAGTAGGCTGTCTTTAGGAGGCACAATGCCGTACGTCGATGGGTTCGTTCTGGCCGTCCCTAATTAGGTGTCTCATTCCATCATGAAACATTGTCGCTTCTCCAGAGCAGCGCCTTCGCCAGCGCAGGGCGTCCGACCACAGTCGATAACTAGGGCCCGGGCGAACGCCCTTGGCACCGCGCCTTACTTAAGTAATCCATTCTTTCTTGGGACTGCTTCTTCTCGACTGTCGTCTCCATCGGGCTAACTTCGTACTTAGCGGCGTAAATAAATAAAGATAGCAACTTCACCGATACGTTGCTATGCTGCTCGCTGTGGGGAGCTTGGCTGAACTGACCGCGAAGTTCCGCGCGGTCTGGCCGCTGCTGGACGAACGCATGCGACGGGTGGTGGCCGCCAACGACGCGCTCGCGTTCGGCTACGGCGGCGTGAGTCTGGTCCATCGGGCCTGCGGCTTGTCGCGCAACGCGATCGCGCGCGGGATCGAGGAGATCGAGGCGGGGGAGGCGCCCGAGCCCGGGCGGGTTCGCCGCCCCGGGGCGGGCCGCATGCCGCTGACCGAGGCCGACCCGCGGCTGATGGCGGCCGTCGATCGACTCCTCGATGACCAGACGCGGGGCGATCCGATGTCGCCGCTCCGCTGGACGTGCAAGAGTACGCGGACGATCGCGCAGGAGCTGAGTCATCGGCGCCATCCGATCAGCCATACCAAGGTCGCGCAACTCCTGCACGCGCTCGACTATAGCCTCCAGAGCAACCGGAAGACCGAGGAGGGGCGGGATCATCCCGACCGCGACGCGCAGTTTCGGCACATCAATGCGGTGGTCAAACGGTGCTTGGTCCAGGGCTGGCCGGTCGTCTCGGTCGATACGAAGAAGAAGGAACTCATCGGGAACTTCGAGAATCGCGGGCAACAATGGCGGCGCGCCCAGCAGCCCGAGCGCGTGCGGACGCATGACTTCCCGACGCCCGACGTGCCCCGCGCCTATCCCTATGGAGTGTACGACATCGGCCGCAACACCGGGTTTGTGACGATCGGCACCGACCACGATACGGGCGAGTTTGCAGTGGCCTCGATTCGCGGGTGGTGGCGGGCTGAAGGGCGCCGACTCTATCCGGCCGCCGCGCGGATCGTGATCACGGCCGATGGCGGCGGGAGCAATGGGTGGCGCCTCCGCCTCTGGAAACTGGCGTTGCAGATCTTCGCCGATGAGATCGGGGTCCCGGTGTCGGTCTGTCACTTCCCGCCCGGGACGAGCAAGTGGAACAAGATCGAACATCGGCTCTTTTCGTTCATCTCGTCCAATTGGCGCGGCGAACCGCTCCGAGACTATGAAACCATCGTCAAGCTCATTGCCAGGACGACGACCGCGACCGGCCTCACGGTCACGTGCCGGCTGGATCGCCGCCGCTATCCCACCGGACGACGTGTGACCACGGAGGACATGCGCCGCATCAATCTCCAGCCGGATCGCTTTCACGGCGAATGGAATTACAGCATCCGCCCCCGTGCCCCGCGGCCTTGATTTGCTATCGTTATTTTATTTACGCAGCCTTAGGGGCTGCAGTACTCAACATGACCGAAACCGCGGCCGGCTTCGCCACCAATCACCTGGCTGATTTGGTGGGCCCGGCCTGGCTGTACATCGTGTTTCGCGGCCTGGCTGAGCCCGGGAAGCGGAATCGGCTCGGGCGGTTTTTGGGCGCGACTCCCGAACGAGCCGCCACGATACTCTTCGTCGGAAGCTGTGCCACGGAGATCGCGCAGATCTACTGGCCATCCGGCCTCTTTGCAGGCCGGTTCGATCGCCTCGATATTGCGGCCTTTGCGATCGGGCTCCTCCCGCTGTACTTGGTCGACAAGAAGCTCCAAGCCCCGTCGAAAGACACCGGCTCAGATTCGCGGGTCGGGGCCGCATGACACCGGCATGCAGCTGACGGCGCTTCGCGCCGCAGCTGATGTGGGCGGGAGCGGACCGATCGAGCGCCGCTGCGATATTCATTACCATGGTAATATAGCGCCATGGCACTCGCGCATTCGAAGCTCACCGCCCAAGGGCAAGTCTCTGTACCCGCGAAGGTCCGGAGGAAGCTGGGGGTCGGTCCTGGCTCTGTCCTGGAGTGGGACGAAGAGGGTGAGCAGGTCGTGGTGCGGCGGGCCGGCCGCTTCTCGTCGGAAGACGTGCACCGGTCGCTCTTTGCGGCGCCCCCGAAGGCGAGGACGCTCGAGGATCTGAAAGAAGGTGTGCGCCGGCACGTGAAGAGGCGCCGTGCGGGCCGTTGACACGAATGTCCTGGTTCGTCTGCTTACGCGGGACGATCCGAAGCAGGTCGCGGCGGCGGAGGAGTTCGTCGAACGGGGAGCGTGGGTATCGCATCTCGTGCTCGCCGAAGCGACATGGGTGCTGATGGCGGTCTACGAACGCGGCCCGGCCGAAATTGCGACCGCCGTCGAGATGCTGCTCAACCACCAGCATCTGACGGTGCAGGACCCCGATGCCATCGCGGCTGCCGTGGAGCACTTCCGTGGGCGGCCAGCGTTAGGGTTCTCCGACTGCCTCGTGCTCGCCATCGCCCGCAAGGCCGGTCATCTGCCGCTCGGCACATTCGACCGGAGTCTCGCGAAACTCGACGGCACGCACAGACTGTGAACGCACGCGGTGGGCGCTGAGATTCGCGAAGCAGTGGTTCATTGCGGCCGCATTGCCCGAAAGCGAGGTGGAGACGTGAGGGTCCGCGACTGGCATCTGCGCGCCGCGCTCGTGATCGCGCTGCTTGTCATCGGGTTTGCGCCGGCCTCCCTTCAGGACCAGGGAGCCTTCGCCGTCCGCGACGTGATGATCCCGATGCGCGACGGCGTGCGCCTGCACGCGAAGATCTTCACGCCGAAGGACCAGGCGGCGCCGCTGCCTTTCGTCATCAAGCGCACGCCGTACGGCATCAACGGCGCGGCGTCCAACTTCGTCACCTACTTCCAGGCCCTGGCGGACGAGGGCTACATCTTCGTCTTCCAGGACATTCGCGGGAAGTACGGGTCCGAGGGCACGTTCGTCATGCAGCGGCCGGCGCGAGCGCCCGGCGACACGGCCGCGCTCGATGAGGGAACGGACACGTACGACACGATCGAGTGGCTGCTGAAGAACGTTCCGCGCAACAACGGCCGCGCCGGGATGCTCGGCATCTCCTACGACGGCTGGACGACGATCATGGGGGCGCTGGAGCCGCACCCGGCGCTCAAGGCCATTTCGCCCCAGGCGTCGCCCGCGGACATGTGGCTCGGCGACGACTTCCATCACAACGGCGCGTTCCGCCTCAGCTACGGGTTCGAGTACGCCGCCATGATGGAGAGCGGCAAGGACGTGCAGCAGTTCGCGTTCGATCACTACGACACCTTCGACTGGTATCTCGCGCTCGGCTCGCTCGCCAACGTCAACGCGCGGCACCTGCACGGGAAGATCCCCACGTGGAACGATTTCGTCGCGCATCCTGACTACGACGACTTCTGGAAACGCCAGACGATGATCCCGCATATACGCGACGTGAAGGTGCCGACGCTCAGCGTGGCCGGCTGGTGGGACCAGGAGGATTTCTACGGACCGATCCGCATCTACGACGCGCTCGAGCGGCACGACGCCTCGCGCCGCAATTTCCTGGTGGTCGGCCCCTGGAGGCACGGCGGATGGGGAGGGGACGCGGGCGATCGCCTCGGCCCCATTCCGTTCGACAGCTCCACAGGCAAGTACTTCCGCGATCGGATCCAGGCGCCGTGGTTCGCCCATTTCCTCAAGGACAAGGGGCCGCTCGACCTGCCGGAAGCGTTGACCTTCGAGGCCGGCACCAACCGATGGCAGCGCTGGGACGCGTGGCCGCCGCGATCGAACACGACGGAGCAGCGCGCGTACTTCTCAGCCGATCGCACGCTGTCCTTCACGCCTCCCGCGGACGCGGCGGCATTCGACCAGTACGTGTCCGATCCGGCGTTCCCGGTGCCGTACCGTCACCGGCCCATCCAGCCGACCTATTTTCCGGGCGGGTCGAAATGGGCGACGTGGCTCGTGGAGGACCAGCGGTTCGTCGGCGGCCGCGCCGACGTCCTCACCTGGACCACGCCGCCTCTTGACACGAACGTCACTATCGCGGGGGAGGTGGTCGCGCACCTGTTCGCCGCCACGACCGGGACCGATGCCGACTGGGTTGTGAAGCTGATCGATGTCTATCCCGAACAGTACCCGCGGAACTGGGATCTGGCCGGCTATCAGTTGATGGTGTCGAACGAGGTCTTCCGGGGACGCTACCGCCGGAGCTTCGAGAAACCCGAGCCCATCGCGCCGAACGAAGTGGTCGAGTACCCGTTCAGCCTGCACACGCAGAACTACACGTTTCTGAAGGGACACCGCGTGATGGTGCAGGTCCAGAGCACCTGGTTCCCGATCATCGACCGGAACCCGCAGACGTTCGTGCCGAACATCTTCGAGGCGAAGCCGGCCGATTTCCGACCGGCCACGCATCGTATCTACCGCTCCGCGCCGCACCCATCGCACGTCGTCCTGCCGGTCGTCGTGAGGCCGCCTTCCTGAGGCTGTGATGAAACCCAGAGGGCCGTCGCTTGCCGCTGTCGTCGCGGCGGTACTGGCAATCGCCGGGGCGGCGGCCCGGCCGATGGCGGGCTCGCCCCCGCGCCGCGCGGCGCCCGACGTCGTGATCGTTCCGACACTCGGCACCGATCATCAGTTCGATCTGGATTACACCGTCGCGCACCTCGCGGCCGTGCTCGACGCCGTGGCGCCCGACGCGGTCATCGTGGAGGACTACACCGACTGGCTTCGGGCGGATTGCGTCTATCAAACGGCCGCTCCGGAGAACCACGTCGCGATCCAGTACGCGAGATCTCATCACATTCCGATCTGGGGCGCGCGCGATCGGCCGTCGCCGGGCGACTACGAGGCGTCGCTCGCCGCGGCCCGGCGGCTCAGTGAGCAATATGCGACGCGCGAGGCTGTTGAACGCGATTATCGACGCGTGCTGGAGCGAACGACCGCACGCATCGCCCGCGAGTTCTCCTTCAGCCCCGAGCCGCAGACGCTGCGATACCTGCTGCGGTCCGGTTTCGCGCACCGCGCCGCGGCCCGGACCTCCGCTCAGCAGGATGCGATCACATCCGCGGGACGATCGCTCAACGAGTCCGTCAGGTCGCTCGTCGGCGCACACCCGCAACTCCGGCGCTGGGCGGTCGTGGCGTGGTGGGGCCGCGCCATGGCGCTCGATGACGTGCTGCGTACCGACGCAGCCATCCGCCGCCGTCCCGTCACCGAGTTCCTCACCGCGGCCGATCGGGCTCTTCCAGCGAGGATGGACTCGCTTCACATCTCGTGGATCCTCTCGGGAATGCTCGACGAGTGGTATGGCATGTGGGCGCCGCAGGTATTCCCCACGAACCGGATCGCGGGCCTGCTGCGCCGGCTCGAAGCCCTCGCTCCGGCGGATCCGACGACGCGCTTTCTGAACGCACGAAGGCTGATGCAGAACCGGGATTACAGCGCGGCGGAGTCGATCCTGGCCGGGGTCGTCGCCGACGCAGGCGATGCGCGGTTTCCATTTCCGGTCAATGGCAAGTGGATTCGCCCGCCGTGGAGCTCGGTCAGGCGCAAGGCCATGCTGAACCTGGCATTCGTCTACGACCTCCGGGGCGACAGAGACGGTGCACAGCGGCTCTACCGCCAGATCCTCACTGCGGGCGACGAACTGGACAGCGAAGCGCGTGCGGGTGGCTATCTGTACGACGAGATCCGCTCCGTGATCGAGAGCTACACACAGACACCGTATACCGGACTGCCGGTGGAGGCATTCCGCCATTACCGCCTGGTGGCGGCGGTCCCTGCCTGCGATCCGGGACGGGGACCACGATGAACCGTCCCGAAGCCGCGCCGGCGGTCACGCCCGACGCGCGAGTTGCCCAGTCGCCGCACGCGTCTGAGCGGCATTGCTGGCGGTCTGACAAGGGCGCTGCAGTCTTCTTCATTTCAGTCCCTGCCGCGAACCCGTAACGTGATCAGCACCGAGACCGCCTTGACCGCGTCGCACCAGCCGATCTTCCTCCCCGCGGCGCGCCTGATCTTGTAGCAGGTCTCCATGTCGGTCAGCGACGACCGTCGGTCGAGCCGTCGTCGACCGGCGATGATCTCGCGCGGGGCGGGCAGATCGATCTCGAGCCGCCGCTCGATCACCGACGTCACCGTCGTCCGTTCGTTGAACACCGGGACGACGATCGAGATGAGCGGCGCGGGCGAGGTGCCGGTCACGGGGTGTAGAGAAAACGCGAGAGGCGGCCGCCTTCCCCCGCTCCCCAGCCAATCGCCCTGCGCGGCGCGAAGCTGAAGGCGTGGAACCCCGCGCACTCGATGGCGGTCCACGTGCGCCCGCCGTCCTGCGACAGGTCGGCGCCGGACGGCCCGACGGCCACGAGCGTGGACTTCATGCCGGGGACGTACGCGACCGCGGATCGAAAGCCGGAGAGCCCGTGCTCCCGGACGAGCGTCCAGGTCGCGCCGCCGTCCGCCGTGAACGCGACGTTGTCCACCGCCTCGGCTTCCTTGCTGTAATTGCCGCCGACCACGACGCCGTGCGTGGCATCCCGGAACGCGACGGAGAAGATGCCGGTGGAAGCGTTGTGCGCGAGCGGCGTCTGGACCGCCGTCCACGTCCGGCCGCCGTCGAGCGACCGGAGCACGCGCGACGCCGTCGTGCCAATCCAGATCCGATCGCCGCCGTCGGTCGCGATGTTCGTCCCGCTTCCCGCGAACGCCCCTTCGCCGTCGAGGGCCGGCGGCAGCCGCTCGGCCGGAATGCGGTTCCACGAGCGCCCGCCGTTCGCGGTCGACAGGACGACGAACCTGCCATCCACCGAGTCGCTGAACGCGTAGCCGTGCCGAGGGTCGGCAAACGTCATCGCGTCCAGGAACACCTTCGGATCGGTGTTCGCGAACTGCAGCGTCCACGAAGCGCCGCCGTCGTCCGTCTTGTAGATGCGCGAGGTTTCGCCGGAACCGATGGAGAGCACGTACGCGACCGCGTCGCTCATCGCGTCCACGTCGCGGAAGTCGAGCTTCTCGGCGCCGGCAACCGGGCGGACCTGCCACGTCGCGCCGCCGTCGGTGGTGCGGACGACGGTGCCACGGCTCCCGCTCGCCCAGGCAATCCGATCGGAGACGGCGCTCACGCCGCGGAACCGGGCGGTGACTCCGCTCGACTGCGGCTCCCACTTCACCGCGGGAGCGCCGACCGCGAACGCCGCCGCCAGCAGGACCAGGAGGGCGCGACCCATGTGTCGTGCGTGCCTAGATTTCCGTTTCCGCCGGCCCCGGGTCGCTCTCGTGGGAGAACGCGGACCGGAGCATCATCACGGCCGTGTAGATGACGACGACAATGACGAGCCACCTCACCGTGTCCAGCTCGAGAGACTTCACGATCGTGCCGGCCACATAGGACCCTACGATGCCACCGAGCGCCAAGCCAATCGCCGGGCGCAAGCTGTACGCCTTCTCCTTGATGAACTTCAGGCTGCCGACGGGCATCAGGAATGCGCACGATCCCATCATGATCGGGAACGCGGTCTTCTCGCTCATCCCGAGCAGGCCGACAAGGATCATGCACGGCGCATAGAGGCCTATTCCGAGCGACATCAGCGCGCCGAGGAGGAAGTTGCCCGCCACAGCGGTCGCGAGCCTGAGACCTCGGACGCCGACGGGCGCGCACTCGATCGCCAGTTCGCGTGCGACGCCTGAGGCCGGGAGCGTAATCCGGCCCCCGCTCCACGACCACCCGCTGCCTGCAACTTCCACGAAATCGCCGCTCGATCCGGCAGGACGCTCGGTGACCTTGGTTGGCGTGAACATGCGCGAGGCCAGGTCGCCGGGGAGATCGACCGCCGTCGTATTCGCGGGGACGGTCTGGGACGTCGTGATCTCAGGGGTCGGAAACAAACTGAGATTGCGCATCGTGAAGAAGGCCGCCGCGGCGAGCAGCGCCGCGCCCATCCCGATCTGCACCTTGCGCTTCGGCCACCGCGCGATGACGCCCGCGCCCAGCCACGCGCCGAGCACCGCCGCGGCGATCATCGAGAAGAGTGTCGTGACGTCGGCCGGAATGACGGCGATGAAGATGAACGCCTGCGTGACCGTCGGCAGCGTGTGCCCCGCGTTCAACGTCCCGGGGATGATCCGATCCGGCACCATTTTCAGGAACTTGAACGCCGCGGTCGTCGTCGCGAACGAGCCGATGCCCAGTGCATCGAAGAAATTCGTCACGGTGCCCAACACGATTTGAATCGGCGTCGGGAAGCGCGCGTCGGTGGCGGGCGTGTGCTGCCCCCCCATGACGCGGCGCGCCGCCGCGACTGCCCGGGCCCAGAGCGCGACAAACACCACCGTCAGGGCGCCGAGGGCGGTGAGCAGGCCGGTGATCGGATTCATGAGAAAGGCTCTCCTCCGTGTCCACGCGGCGCGCAAGGCACGCAACCGCCGCCGGGAAGGGGGGATGATAGCAGATAGTAGGCCCAGGAGCGGGCAGCGGGCAGCTGGCAGGGTAGCAGGCAGCGGGCAGCTGGCAGCTGGCAGTGAATCGAGCTGTCGAGCTGACACAGCGTGTCAGCGGGATCCGCTGCCCGCTGCCCGCTGCCTGCTTCCGTACTGCATACTATTTGAATGAACCCCGAAGATCCCTGGTCCCGGGTCGATTACCGCCGGTTGATTGCCTGGCCGCAGCGGATCGAGCGCGAGTGGCCGTTTCTGTCGGCCCGGCTGGAATCGGCGCCGTCCAGGCGCGTGCTCGACCTGGGCTGCGGGACCGGCGAGCACAGCCGGCACCTGGCCTCGCACGGCTACGACGTGGTCGGCATCGACGCGTCACCCGCGATGCTCGCGCGGGCCGGCGACGAGCCGCTGCCGCCCAACCTCCATTTCATCGAGGGAGACATCGCCGATGTCGCGTCGCTCGTGGACGTCCCGGCGGGGGCGGCGATCTGCCTCGGGAATACGCTGCCGCATCTCGACGACGCGGCGCTGGCGCGACTGGCGCGCGGGCTGGCGGCCGCGCTCATCCCCGGCGCGCCGTTCGTGTTCCAGGTGCTGAACTACGAGCGCATCCGCGCGCACGGGATCCGGTCCCTGCCGCTGAACTTCCGTAAGGACGATTCGGGAGGCGAGACGGTGTTCCTGCGCCTCATCGAGCCGCAGGAAGGCAACACCGTGATCTTCACTCCGACGACGCTGCGCTATGCGCCGGTGGAGGATCCGCCCGTGAGGGTGGTGACGGCGCGAAGCACGCGGCTGCGCGCGTGGACCTGGCCGGAGCTGCACGACGCGTTCATCAGCGCCGGGTTCCAGCGCGTCGAGGTCGTGGGCGGCTTCGACGGATCCGCGTACGTGCCGTTCGAGTCGCCGGACGTGCTGGGGATAGCGGTGCGGTGATTTGATTGCCAGCTTCCAGGTGCCAGCTTCCAGGTGCCAGCTTCCAGGTGCCAGCTTCCAGGTGCCAGCTTCCAGGTGCCAGCTTCCAGCTTCCAGCTTCCAGCGTCCAGTTGCGGCCGGTCAGGCGGGGAATTGGATGCTGCCGGATTTCCGGCACCATGCTAGGATCAGCTCATGCTGAAGCTTTTGTCCGCGTGCGCGGGCGCTGGACTGGGCGCAATCGCCCTGTCCGCCGTCCTGTCAGCGGGCGCCTCCTCCCAGGATCCGATCGAGTTGAAGGCCGGCGACCAGGCGCCGGACTTCGCCCTGCCGGGATCCGATGGCAAGGGTCACAAGCTGTCGGATTACAAGGGGAAGGTCGTCGTGCTGGCATGGTTCCCGAAAGCCTTCACCGGTGGGTGAACGCTGCAGTGCAACTCGCTCCGTGAGAGCGGGTCGGCCCTGAAGGAATACGACATCGCCTACTTCATGGCGAGCGTCGACGATCCAAAGACGAACAAGGAGTTCGCCGAGAAAGAGCAGGCCGACTTCCCGATCCTGAGCGATCCGGAGAAGAAGGTCGCCGCGGCCTACGGCGTCGTGAACCCTGCCGACCCTGCCAGTCAGTATGCGAAGCGGTTCACGTTTTACATCGGCCCGGACGGGAAGATCCTCGACATCGACAAGGGGACGACCGGGAGAGGCGTGGCGGTCCGCACCGCGGGCGAGGACACCATCAAGAAGCTCGACGCGCTCGGGGTGAAGAAGAAGAAGCGCGTCGACTGATAATTCCAAACTCCAAATTCCAAACTCCAAAGGCACTCCAAACTCCAAAGGCACTCCCAAACTCCAAACTTGTTTGAGATTTGGAATTTACACGTTGGAATTTGGATTTTGGAGTGCCTTTGGAATTTGGAATTTGGAATTTGGAGTTAGATTTCAATCTCGAAAGACCGGCCTGAGAGGTCCAGGGCCGGTTTCTCCTGTGTACATCACCGCCTCGAGGAAGAGTCCGGCGGCCGGCGCGGCGAGCGCGGCCGGGCGCCGCGACGCCTCGCGCAGGAAGGCGGCGGCGTCGGCGGCCGTAAGATCGCCGCGGCCGATGGCGGCGAGGACGCCGACCATCCGGCGCACCATCTTCCAGAGGAAGTGCGAGCCCTGGATGCGCACGAGCACCAGCGCGCCCGCTTCGGCGACGTCCACGCCGGAGACGAGCACCAGCGTGGACTTCTCCTCCGAATCGTCCGCGGTGTACCCTTCGAAGTCCTTCATCCCGACGAAGCCGGCCGCTGCTTCGCGCATCGCATCCACGTCGAGCGCCTCGCGGATCCACCAGACGAACGGCTTCGCGAACGCCGTCCGCCGCCGTGAGATCTGATACAGGTAGCTGCGCGCGAGGGCGTCGTGCCGCGCGTGGAACCGATGCGGCGCCGTGTCGATCCTTCGGATGTGGATGTCGGCCGGCAGCTCGTCGTTGATCTTGCGGCGGAGCGACTCGGGCGGCAGGTCCGTGTAGAGTTCCAGGTGCGCCACCTGGCCGAGCGCGTGGACCCCGGCGTCGGTGCGGCTCGACCCGTACAGCTCGAACTCGCGACGCTTCGAGACCGTACGGACCGCGCGGTCGATCTCTCCCTGCACCGTCCGGGCGTTCTTCTGGATCTGCCACCCGCTGTAGCGCCCGCCGTTGTATTCGATCAGCAGTCTGAATCGCGGCATTGGCGTATGGAACGGAAAACGCAGAAGGTAGAACGTCGGTCTCTGCTTGCCGAGGTTCTCCCGGAACCACGCTGAGACGGGCCACGGCCTTTCAGGAAGATCACGAAGGACACCAAGGACACGAAGACAGTAGCACAGCGGGCTGAACCGTCGAGCCGTGCGCAACGCGCCCTGCCCCGCCGGTCCAGCCGTGTCTTCGTGCGTTGAAAGCCGTCGGCGCGTGCAGCGGGACACGACCGCTGGACCTCTCGACACGCTGAACAAGGACGAACGTCGAACGTCGAATGCGGTCGCAGTGTCACGCGCCCGCGTCGGATGATCTGTAGCGCAGCCCGTCAGGGCTGCCCGCGCACGCACGCGGCGTAAGCTTCGCTGGCTATCGCGGTGTCTTGAAATCCGACGCCGGTCAGATCGGCGATCGTGATCTCGTCGTCGCGCGTCCGGCCCGGCTCGCGATGCGCGACGATCGAACCGAGTTCCCGGACATTCTCCCTGGTCAGCAGCGCGCCCTCGAGCGCGTGGCGGAGCTCGCCGAAGGCGGCGCACTGCGCGAGACGATCGACGGCGACGAGGTCCGCCCGGGCGAGGCACGCCGCGTCCAGTTCCTGCTTGCCCGGCGTGTCGGAGCCGACCGCGGTCACGTGCAGGCCCTCGTGCAGCCATTCGGCGCGCACGATTGGCGCGCGCGCCGGCGTGGCGGTGATCAGCACGTCGGCGGCGCGGCAGACCGCCTCGGGCCCGCTGGCGGGCTGGGCGTCGTAGCCGTCCGCTCGCATCTCGCGGCAATACCGCTCGAGGTGCTGGCGCGTCGGGCTCCAGCAGACGAGGCGGGTGAACGCGCGGACCACGCGCAGGCACTGCACCTGGACGCGCGCCTGGACGCCGGATCCGATCACGCCAACCGTGCCGATCGCGCGGCAGGCCAGCACGCCGGCGGCGACCGCGCCGGCGGCGCCGGTCCGCAGATCCGTCAGGAACCCGTTGTCGAGAAGCAACGCGGCGGGCAATCCCGTGGAGGCATCGAGCACGACCATCAGCCCCGATCCGCTCGGCAGGCCGCGCGCCGGATTGTCATAAAACCCTGAGGCGATCTTGACGGCGATGTGCGGCACGCCCGTGATGTGCGCCGTTTTGACGTGAAACTCCCCGTGGGCGCCGGGTATCTCGAGGTTGATGACCGTGGGCACGAGTGTCCGGCCCTCCCCATCGGCGCGGAACGCGTCCCGGATCACGTCAACCGCCCGCGCCGTCGTCATCGCCTCTCGCAGCGCCGCTTCCTCGATAATCGGGATCATCGCTCGCCGGCGACCCTCTTTTCCGTGTACTTCCGTGCCTTCCGTGCTGCCGTGTTCTTCCGTGCCTTCCGTGTCCTTCCGTGTTTCCGTGTGGCCGTGTTCTTCCGTGCCTTCCGTGTCCTTCCGTGTTTCCGTGTGGCCGTGTTGCGCGACGGCGTCGATTTCCACTCGCAGGCCAGGGCCCGGAAGGCCGGCCACCTGCACCGTCGTCCGCGCCGGGCGATGGCCGCCGAACATCCGCGCGTACACGGCGTTCATCTTCGGGAACTCCGCCATGTCGATCAGGAAAACGCCGCAGCGGATCACGTGGGCGAGATCGGAGCCGGCCGCTTCGAGAATCGCCTGGACGTTGCGCAGGGCCTGTTCGGTCTGGGTCTCGACGTCAGGCGCCACGTGGCCGGTGCCCGGCTCGCGGCCGGACTGGCCCGATACGAAAACGAGTTCTCCGAATGCGATGCCGGGCGAGTAGGGCCCGACCGGCGAAGGAAGGTTGGATGCGGTCACGGACTTCAGCATGCCGCATGCTAGCAGATCTACTTTCCCGTCACCCTGAGCAGCTCCGACACGGTGGTGATGCCGCCGAGCACCTTTTCGATCGCGGCATCCCGCAGCGTCCGCATGCCCTCGCGGCGCGCAGCCTCCAGCACGTCCGGCGACGGCGCCTGCCGCGCGACGAGCGCGCGGATCTTCTCCGAGATCGGCATCAACTGGAAGATGCCGTCGCGCCCCGAGTACCCGGTCTGGCGGCAGTGCAGGCAGCCGGCGCCGCGTCGCAGCGGATGGCTCGCCAGCACGTCCATCCCCATGCCGAGCGCCGCGGCCTCCTCCCCGGTCGCCGTGTATGCCTCGCTGCAGTGCGGGCAGTTCACGCGCACGAGCCGCTGCGCCACGATGCCGATCACCGTCGACAGGACGAGGAAGTGCGGGACACCGAGGTCGAGCAGCCGCGTGATCGCCGACGGCGCGTCGTTCGTGTGAAGCGTCGAGAGCACGAGATGGCCGGTGAGGGCCGCCTGCACGGCGTTCTCGGCCGTCTCGGTGTCGCGGATCTCGCCGACCATGATGATGTCGGGATCCTGCCGCAGCACCGTGCGCAGCGCGTTGGCGAACGTCAGGTCGATGGCGGGCCGAACGGCCACCTGGTTCAGGTCTTCGTGCACCATCTCGATCGGATCCTCGATCGTGACGATGTTCACTTCGGGCCTGGACAGGTGCTTCAGCACCGAATAGAGCGTCGTGGTCTTGCCGCTGCCGGTCGGGCCGGTGACGAGGATGATCCCGTGCGTATGGCCGAGGAACCGCTCGAACACCTCGAGGTCCGCCGGGGAGAAACCGAGCCGATCGATGCGCGTCAGCAGGATGTCGGGATCGAAGATGCGCAGCACCGCCTTCTCCCCGAACGCCGTCGGCATCGTGGACACGCGCAGCTCGATTTCCCGTCCTCCCTGCTCGCGCTTGATCCGGCCGTCCTGGGGGCGGCGTTTCTCGGCGAGGTTGCACCCCGACAGGAGCTTGATGCGCGAGATGATCGCCTGGTAGACGATGCGAGGGATCACGTGGACGTCGTGCAGCATGCCGTCGATGCGGAGGCGCACGAGCGTCGCGGTGCGCTTGGGCTCGAAGTGGATGTCGGAGGCGCGCTGCTCGAACGCGTAGTTCAGCAGGTGATCGAGCGCCTTGACCACCGGCGCCGCCGCCGGGTCCATCTCGTCGGCTTGTGCGGAGAGGTACTCCTGGTTGCCCAGGTCGAACGACGGCAGCCGGCGCGCGGCGAGCTGCTTCTCCGCCGTCTTGAGGCTGGTGCGGAGGTCGTAGAAGTTCTTCGTGACGGCGTCGACGTCCGTCCGCGTCGCGACCACGCGCTCGATCTCCAGGCCGCTCACGTTCTTGAGGTCGTCGGCGGGAAAGGGACCCAGGGGATCGTGCACGGCCACCGTCAGCGTCGTGGACGTCTTGGCAATCGCGACCAGGCCGTGTCGCCGCGCGAACGCGGCGGAGAGCGCGCCGGTGACGACGTCGAGGTCGAGCTCCAGCGGATTGATCTTCACGAAGCGCAAGCCCGTGAACGCGGCCAGCGCTTCGGCCACCTGGACCTCGGAGGCGAGCTTCATCTCGACCATGGCCGGGACCACCGCCACCGAGTTCGCGCGGGCGAATCGGCGCACGCGCTCGGCCTGCTCGCGCGTGAGCACCTTGCGGAACATGAGGATCTGCAGCAGGTCGGCGCTGGCGGCCGGGCTCTGGACTGAGGGGCCCGGCTTCCGGGGGATGGCCATGGATTGCGGCGATTATACGCTTGGTGTTCGTTGGGTGCTGGGTCGACGAGATCGTGAAGGGCCGCCGGACGGACGAACAGCGGCGCGGTGTCCGCCGCCGCAGAGGACACCGGAAAGTAGGTGATGCCGGCCGGATTCGCTGAACCCCTTCAGACGTGATCCACCTTGTCCTCGGCGGGCGGCGGCTCGCGCACCTGGCGTTCGAGCGCCCGGGCGACCGCGTCCTTTGCTCCGAGCCCGAGCGCGAGCGCGGCAGCCAGTACGACGCCGCCGAACAGGATGCCGAAGGCCAGGAACAGGATGGTGCGGCCGATGCCCAGATGATCCAGGACCATGGCGATCGTCACGAGCAGCACCAGCCACTTCACGGCAAGGCTGAGCAGCCGCGCCGACTGCATCCGCATGTTGACCGCGCCGATCAGCACGGAGCGGGCCAGAAACTGCGCCGCGATCGCGCCGCCGGTGAGGATCAGCAGCGCGGCGAGCAGGTGCGGCACGTACCCGAATACCGAGAGCGCGAGCCGCGACGGCATCGTCGCGTTCAACGCCGTCAGGCTGACGAGCAGGCCGAGAATGAGGAGGGTCCAATACACCGCGCGCGCCATCATCTGCGACGCGCTGGTGGATGAAGGCCAGGCGGGGGGGCCCATGAGCCCGAGCTGGCCCGCTCGCCGGTCGAACTCGACGGCGCGAAGCGCACGCGCGACCGCCAGGCGCGCGAGGGCCGCCACGACAAATGTCAGGAACACCAGGATCAGCGCCACGACCACGCCCGGCAGAAACTCCGCGACGCGTTCGGCGATATGTCCCGTCGCCTGCCGCAGGATCCGGTCAACTCGTTCCCACATAGCTGCTCCTCTTCGTCCCTTCGCCGGCGGCCGCGCGGCCGCGGCTCATCGCAGTCGCTCCGGCCATCGCCAGCGCGCGATCAGGTACCGCTTCTCCGCCTCGAATCCCAGGCACAGCTCCTCGACGCGCTGCTCGATCTCCCCCAGGCCCGCGCCGTCCACCTGTCCGACGAACGAGGCGAGCCAGCCGCTGTAGAGCGGCGTCAGGGAGCGCAGCAGGTGTTCCTGCGGCAGCACGCGGAGACTGTAGCCGAGCGCGAAGTCATAGATGATGTTCGCCCACAAGCGATCGTCGAAGCGCAGCCGGTCGGGCGGCATCTCGACGAGCCGGCCGAGCTCGATGATCGTGCGCGGCGGCAGGACCCACGTCCAGATATCGCGGAGCTCGCGGTACCCGAGCCGGAACGCCTCGATCAATCCCTCCACGTTCACCGGCGCCGGGGCGATCTCGGGAACAGCGCCAGCGACCGGGACCGGAATCGACTTCCGCGTCCGCTGCCAGATCTCGACACGGTGCTCGACGTCCGCGAACAGGGCGCCCACGACCTGCGCCAGCGTCGTGCTGAGATCGGACGGCGTGTCGCGTGACGTCGCCCGTGCGCCGAGCGACGCCTCGCAGATGCGGAACTCTCCGCAGGCGGCGGCCACGGCCAGCCAGAGATCGATCCCGGTCTCGGCCTGCTCGAGGTCCCAGAAGTCCTGGTCGAGATGATGCGCGACCAGCCGCGCGGAACATCCGAACTCCGCCGCCGCGGGCTGCCGCAGCCGTGCGCCGTACAGCGCCCGGAACATCGGGTACACGATGCCTTTCGTGATCGCCCCCTCGTTGACGCGACGGGCGAAGTAGGGCGAGACGTAGTCGAATCCGCCGGTCAGCACCGGTCCGATCAGGCGTTCGATCCACTCCGGTGTCACACTCACGAGGGCGGTGTCGAGGACCGCGCATCCTCTCGCGCCGAGGCGCTGCGCGGCCTCGAGAATCGCCCGCAGCGCCGCGGGGCGGCCGGGATACCCGTGATAGGAGACCGCGGCAAATGCCTTGGGAGACGGGTAGTCCACCTCGATGAGCGCGCCGGATGAGGCGGCGCGCGCCGCTTCGCGAGTGCCATCGGCTGATCGCGCGTCCGCGAGGACGATCCGCGCGGCGCTCGATTCGAAGTATCGCGACAGCCCGCCCTCGACGGCGCGCACCACCGCGCCGATCGTCCGCGCGTCGTTGTAGCTGGTCAGCCCGACGACGATATCCGCGCGCGCGGCGCGGGCCGGCTCAGCGCTGGAGTTCGAACCAGTAGAATCCATACGGCCCGAGTGTCAGAAAGTAGGGCGCCGCGGTGATCGGCGGAAATTCGGTGTAGCCGAGCATCTCGACGGGCGTCGCGCCGGCAAACGACGTCAGATCGAGCTCGGCCGGCTGCGCCGTCCGCGACAGGTTCGCGACGCACAGCACGACGTCGTCCTCCAGGCTGCGGACGTACGCGAGCACCTTGCGGTTGGCCGGCCGCAGGAACTCGACCGAGCCGCGCCCGAACACCCTGAACAGTCCGCGCAGCCGGATCATGTTGCGCATCCAGTGCAGCAGCGAGGCGCCGTCGCTCTCCTGGGCTTCGACGTTCACCGCCTGGTATCCATAGACGGCGTCCATGATGACGGGGCTGTACAGGCGCGGAGGATCGGCCCGGGAAAACCCCCCGTTGCGGTCGCCGTTCCAGTGCATCGGCGTCCGCACCCCGTTGCGATCGCCGAGATACACGTTGTCGCCCATGCCGATCTCGTCGCCGTAATAGATGACGGGGGTGCCCGGCAGGGAAAACAGGATCGCGTTCAGCAGCTCGATCCGCCGCCGGTTGTTCCGGACGAGCGGCGCGAGGCGCCGCCGGATGCCGGCGTTGAGCCGCCCCTGCTGGTCCGCGCTATACGCCAGGTACATGTAGTCGCGTTCGTCGGCGGTCACCGTTTCGAGCGTCAGCTCGTCGTGGTTCCGCAGGAAGAGCGCCCACTGGCACGTCTCGGGAATCGACGGTGTGCGCTCCATGACCTCGACGACCGGATCGCGGTCCTCGAGGTGCAGGGCCATGAACATCCGCGGCATGACGGGGAAGTGATACGCCATGTGGCACTCGTCGCCCTCGCCGAAGTACGCGCGGACGTCGGCCGGCAATTGGTTGGCGTCGGCCAGCAGCATACGGCCCGGTCCCGCTGCATCCACGTGCGCCCGGATGGTGCCGATCACCGCGTGGGTCTCGGACAGGTTCTCGCAGCTCGTGCCCTCGCGCTCGACGAGGTACGGCACCGCGTCCAGGCGGAAGCCGTCGACGCCGAGGTCGAGCCAGAAGTCCAGAACCCGCAGCATCTCCCGCACGACCGCCGGGTTGTCGTAGTTGAGATCCGGCTGGTGGTGAAAGAACCGGTGCCAGTAATGCGCTCCGGCGACGGGGTCCCACGTCCAGTTCGACTCTTCGCCGTCCGGGAAGATGACGCGCGCGTCCTTGTATTTCTGATCCGTGTCGCTCCAGACGTAATAGTCTCGCTCCGGCGACCCTGGAGCCGCGGACCGTGCCCGCTGGAACCACGGATGCTGGTCGGAGGTGTGATTGAGGACCAGCTCGACGGCGACGCGCAGCCCGCGCTCGTGCGCGGCATGCAGGAACTTCGTGAAATCCTCGAGCGTGCCATAGCTCGGATGCACGTTCGTGTAGTCGGCGATATCGTATCCGTCGTCCTTCAGCGGCGAGGGGAAGAACGGCAGCAGCCACAGACACGTGACGCCGAGGTTCTCCAGGTAGTCCAGCTTCTCGATCAGGCCCCGGAAGTCTCCGATGCCGTCACCGTTGCCGTCGCAGAACGACTTGACCGGCAGCTCGTAGATGACGGCGTCCTTGTACCAGAGCGGATCGTTCGCGTTCGCGTGTCGTCGCATGCCGGGGGCGCCACCCTATTGACGCCCCGTCGTCGATGGTAGCCCAATGAGCGGAGCCTGTGCGGATGAATCCGTTTGACGCCGCCGCGATCCTGATTGCGGTCGCCGCGATCGCCGGGTACCTGAGTCACCGGTTCCTGAGGCTGCCCGTGACGAGCGGGACGCTGCTCGTAGCGCCCCTCAGCTCAGTGCTGCTCGCCGCCGAAGCCGTCATTCCCCGTCTCGGCTGGCGGACGATATGGTTGTCAGGGGTTGATGCGAAGAAACCCCCGCCAATACGTATTCGCGCCAATGAGAACGTCGATGCGGTATCTGCCCGCACCGGCGGGCGCGGGCACCTGCCAGGTCGAGCGCACGTAGTCGCCCTTGCGGAAGTCCACCTTGCGCGGCGCACTCGCAGCGAGGAGCTTGTTGTCCGCGTCGAAGACAAGCAGAACAGCCTGGCCGCGCAAGCGTTCCGCGGGGGCCCAGTTGAGGAGGATGCCGATCAGCTTGTCGCGGACGGAGAAATCCTCCACGAACTCGGTGGGCCCGGTATCCCCTCGTTTGACGGCGGCCCTGGTAAATCCTCCGGATGCGACCTGGCCACCGCCGACGACCGACGGCATCAGACTGCCCGTCGCTCGGAGTGCGGCCAGGCTGACCGGAGCGGCGGTTGGCTGCGTGCTGACCAGGCTGAAGGGAATGACCGGGGCTCCTTTCAGATCGCCCCGCGCCGCGACGATGTGCTCGACAGGCCGGGAATCGCCAGGCATCCCGGCGCCAAGCATTCCAAAGAGCTCTCCATATTCGTCGAGGACCGGCGCGCCCGGCATGCCGAACGCGCTCGGGAACGTCGCCACGACGACCGGCTGGCCCGCGACGGTCGCTGCCTGCCCGGTGATGGTGCCGCCGACGAGCACTCGCACGCCATCGGCGGTACCCTCCATGCTGAAGCAGCGGCTGCCGATCTTGACGGCCTCCGACCGGACCGGCAGCGCCTGTCCGGGAGCTGGCGGCGCTTCGAGGATCGCCCACTGCTGAGGTCGATTGAACGCGACGAGGCGCGTCAGCTCGTGAATGGTACGGTCGGCCATCACCGCGCGCACCGTGTCGGCCGAGTCCAGTGCGGGTATCACGGTGTAGATCTGCCCGGTCCCGGGCGTCACCATGAAGGCCGCGGCTGGATCGAGCTCGCGGCCGTCAGCGGAGCTCCGGCGCAAGACGACGAACGTGCCGTTCAGCCGCTCATAGACTTCGGCTTCCGTCAACGGACGCTTCGCCAGTGGCGTGACGACAGGCGCGCCGGTGATCTCGAATGTGAATCGCCCCGCGGGCCGTCCGTCCATCGTGACTTCGATTGACCACGTGCCGAGTGCGATCGCCGGCGTCACCGGTAACTTCCAATACGCGCCGAAGCGCTTCTCCCTGGCGGAGTAGTCGATCGCGGAGGTGACGCTCGCGCCGCCGTCCGGGCTGCGCCACTGCGCCACGAGCTTGTGCGGCCCGGGCAGGTCTTCCCACTGGAAGAACACGATGACTTCCCGATCGGTCGAGCGGCTGAACACCGACCGCTCTTCGGACAAGACGAATGCGCCGTTCGAATCCGAGCCGGCGGGCCCGGCCGCGATTCGCAGCACCTGCACGGGCGCCGATTGCTGTCCGGTGGGCAGGAGAGCGAGAAATAATCCGAACAGCGCGGAATGCATGACTCTACCCCTGACTTTCACCGAGCACATCCATGACATCGGCGAGCTCCGGCACGCTCGCGATGGCGCCGAGCCGGGTGCAGCTCGCGGCCGCCGCGGCGTTGGCGAACCGAAGCATCCGCTCCACGGGAAAGCCCACAAGGATGCCGTAGATCAGTCCGGCGCGGAAGACATCGCCGGCGCCGGTCGTGTCGACGGCATCGACCGCGAACGCAGGCGCGTGAACGACGCGGTCTCCATCGAGCGCCATCGCGCCTCCGGCCCCGAGCGTCACGCACAGCAATCCCGGATGATGGCGCCGCAAGGCGCGCAGCGCCCCCTCCGGATCCGCGATCCCGGTCATCGCGCGCGGCACCTCTTCGGCCAGGATCGGAATCGTCACGTTCCTGATCAGGTCCAGCGTCCGGTCGGTTGCGCCGTCGATGTCGCTCGTGACGATCGCGCCGCGCTCCCGCGCGAAGGTCGCCAGCGCGATCGACGCCACCACATCGACGTCGTCCACGTGCACGACGCGCGCCGAGGCGAGCATCGAGTCGTTCACCACGAGCTCGCGCATCGCCATCCGCGGATCCCGATCCCAGAGCACCATCCGCTCGCCGGTGCGATCGTCGACGAGGATGACGGCGAATTGATTGTCGGCCTGGCGGACGATGACGTGCGAGACGTCGACGCCGCGCCGGGCGAGCTCGTCGCGGACGCGCGATCCGTTGGCGTCGCTGCCGATCGGCCCGAGGAAACGCGTTCGCAGCCCGAGCGCGCTGCACGCCGCGAGCGCGGTGGCGACCTGCCCGCCGCACGAGACGAAGTGCGACGAGATGCGCACCTTCGATCGCGGCCCGCGCACTTCCGGCGCCGCGGGCAGCACGTGCACGTAATCGACGGAGCTTCCACCGAACCCGACGACGTCCATTACTCAAACCGGGGCTTCGGCCCGGACCCCGCCTCGGTCGCTCGCGGGGACCCCAGAGTCCCGCGCCGCTCCGTCCCAGCCCAACGCGCAAAGAACGCGCGTCGGGGGCCCCGGCTCGCGGGCGCGCCGCGCGCGCCGCCGTCATGCGACGGTGAGAACACGCGTCTCTCAGGACTCCGCATGACGGGTCTAGCTGCCCTTCGCGGACTTGGCGCGCTTCAGCTCCCGCTCGCGATCGAGGACGCTGACGCCGTTGACGATCCACGGGTGCGCGGGCTCGTTCTTCAGATAGTGACCGAACCACTGAAGGATGCGCCGCTGGTAATCGATCTGGTTCGCCTTCTTGCGCAGCCCGTGATCCTCCCCGCCGTAGGCGAGCAGGACGACATCCTTCTTCGCGCGCCGAGCGATGTTGTACAGCTCGATGCCCTGGTGCCAGAACACCGTGCCGTCGGCGTCGCCGACCTCGATGAGCAGCGGCGTCCTCATGTTCTGCACGTTGAACACCGCGGAGTTCCGGATGTACGCCTGCAGATCGTCGTACAGCGGCACCTCCATCCGCTGCTGCCCGGTCTCGATGTGATCGGTCTCGGCGATCCCCGAGCTCCAGTGGTGGTTGCCGTAATTGCTGACGAGATCGGTGATCGGCGCGCCGGCAACCGCGGCGGCAAACACGTCGGCGTGCGTCGCCAGAAACGTGGTGTCGAAGCCCCCCCAGGAATGCCCGACCACGCCGACGCGGGCGGGATCGGCGACGCCCAGTGCGACGACGCGCCTGACCGCCGGTACGACGCATTCCATGACCGAGAGGCCGGGCTCGCGCGGACGGAACGCGATGTCGGGCTGGAAGAAGAGATAGCCGTTGCTCGTGAACACCGACGCGTTGTAGTACTCGCGCTCCGATGGCGCGCTGTAGCGGTGCAGGCCGTCGGACAGCCGCTCGTACAGGTAGACGACCATCGGGTATTTCTTCCCGGCCTCGTAGTTGGCGGGATAGTAGAGCGATCCCTGCAGGCGATCGCCGCGATCCGACTTGAACTCCACCAGCTCTTCGTGCCCCCACGCAAACGTCCGCTGGAAAGGATTGGTGGAGGTCGCCTGTTTCTGATGCTCGAGCGCGCCATCCGCGACGAAGATGTCGGGCGAGTCGTCGAACGACTGCGCGACGTAGCCGTAGACCTCCGCGTCCTTCGCCCTCGCGAGCCGATCGACGTGCTTGTCGAGCCACACCAGCCGTTCGGCGCTTTTCGCGCCCGGATTCACGCGGCCGTATCCGGACTTCTTCGACCAGGTGCCGAACAGACTGACGTAGATGGGCTTCCCGGCATCAATCCACTCCTCATCCGGATTGAGGCGCGCATAGCGATGGCGCACCTGCTCGGCCGCGCCATCGGTCAGGCGCGTCCCCCCCGATCCGTCGGCCGCGACCTGCCACAGGTCGAAGCGGTCGTACAGGATGACCGCCGCATCGTTCTTCGTCCATCCGGCGACGCCGTACCACGGCTTCTGCCGGATGGTGGCGTCCGACTCGCGGTCCACGAACGACGTGGGCACCCCTTTTGTGATGTTCGTGATCGCGCGCGTGCACGTGTCGATCGTCCACAGATGATCGGACTGGTAGTAGAGCAGGTAGCGGCCGCCGGGGCTCGCCTGGAGGTACCGATCCTCGATCCGATCGACGAGCCGCGTCCGCGCACCGGTCGCGAGATCGACGAGCGCGACATCCGCCGCCGGTCGCCCGATGGTGCGATCCATCGCGTAGGCGGACCAGTTCGCGACATACGCGAGGCTCTGACGCTTCAGCGGCGTGACCTGCTCGAGCGGCTCCTTCCCGAGCTGCACGAGCGTGCCCCCGGCGACGTGCCATGCGGCGAGCATGTTCTTCTGGCGATCCGAGCGCGCGTTGATCTTCTGCCGCGGGATGACGTCGAGATCGCGCGTGTGCCACACGTCAACCGACGCCGCCTCCTCCTCCTCGGCCTTCTTCTCGTCCTGCTTCGCCGCCGGCGGCTTCTCGTCCCACTTCCCGACGCCGACAAACACGATGCGTCCATCATGGGACCATGTCGGGCGACGGAAGGCGACGGCGCGCGAGCCGCCGGCGAAGCGCGCGTCCGAGGCCGGATCGTGCCGGTGCAGGACGGCGGCGGCGGTGGCCGCTCCGGTCCAGGCCATCAGGACATAGGCCGGTCCCTCGCGCGCGGGGTCGGTCTTCGCGCGCAGGACCACGAGGTCGTCCGCCTCCTTGCGCCAGGTCAGCCCCGCGTACGCCGCGGGCGCCGAATCGAGCACGCGCAGCGTGGCGGGAGCGGGGTCGTACAGTTGGACCCCGTTGCCGGTCTGGTCCTCGGCGCTGATCGCGAACGCGAGCAGCGTGCCTTTGTCCTGCCAGGCGTACTCGGACACGCTGCCGAAAGTCGTATCGGTGCCCTTCGCAAGATCGCGGACGATGAGCGTGGCACCCGGGGCGGGGTCCTCGGGTCCCGGCGCCGCCGGTGGGGTCTTCTCCGGCGGATACCGCCGCATCGCGAGGTGCGTGCCGCTCGCGTCGAAGGCGAACGATTCGATCGCGTCAATCGTCGAGGTTTCGCCGGTCCCCAGTTGCAGCAGACCGAGCTTTCGCTGGATCGGCTTCTTCTGCTGGCGGAGTTTCTCTTCCTCAGCCTCCGAGTAGCCGATGGCGTAGGCGATCCAGCGCGAATCGGCGGAGAAGACCGGCTGCGTGCCGAAGGCCGCCACTTTGGCCGTGTCGTCCTCGACCCTCGCGATCCGCAGCTCGTTGTTGCGGTTCGACCGGTTGATCGCGTAAACGAGCCATCGTCCATCCGGGGAGAAGCCGCCGCGAGGCTGGGTCGCGAGCGTTTCCCACTGGCCGTAATCGGCGGCGGCGGGTGGCCGGTTCGGCTGGGCCGCCACGCCCGTGGCGGCCGCGAGGGTGATTATCAGCGGCAATAAGAACGTTTTGACGGTCCGTGGCATAGGCACCTCTCGTCTGGCCTCGGGCGAATCGTGCCCCCAAACGGTCCGGTCGGCAAGGGCGGACTGACAATGGGGCTGGTCTTTTGGGGGTGGCGCGACGTATTGTAATCAAACATCAGCCTCGAAGGAGACTCCCAACGTGCGTGTGCACCTCATCAATCCCAGTCATTTGTCGTTTGGCGTGGGCGTCATTACGCCGCGGTGGCTGTATGTCCTGGCGGCGGCGACGCCCGACAAGTACGGCGATCCGCTCATCACCGACGAGACCCTGGAAGCGCTCGACCCCTCCACGATCGAGCGTGGAGACATCGTCGGCATCGGCATCCACACGGGCAACGCCCTGCGCGGGTACGAAGTCGGCCGGCTCCTGCGCGAGCGCGGCGCCTGGGTGGTGTTCGGGGGCATTCACGCGACGCTCTATCCGGAGGAGCCGCGCACGCTCGGCGGCGCGCACGCCGTCGTCAAAGGGGACGGCGACCTTGCGTGGGCCGTCGCGGTCAACGACTGCGCGGCGGGATCGCCCAAGCCCGTCTACGAGGGCGGGAAGGTGGACGCGGATTCGTTCCTGCCGGCGCGATGGGATCTGATTCCGCGCGACAAGTACATGTGGGCGTCGGTGCAGACCGTGCGCGGCTGCCCGAAGCACTGCTCGTTCTGCTCGGTCTGGAAGACGGACGGACAGAAGCCGCGGCAGCGCGGCGCGGACGCGGTCATCAGCGAGATTGTCGAGCTGCGGCGGCGCGGCTTCCGGTTCATCGCGCTCGCCGACGACAACTTCTACACGGTGACGCTCACCGACATCAAGGTGGCGGCACGCCGCGCCGATCAGCGCCAGCGGCAGGCGCTCGAGGAGCAGCGCGCGGAACGGTTCGAGCTGATGGACAAGCTCGCGAAGCTCCCGCACGACATGATCTTCTTCACGCAGATCACGATGGAAGCGGCTGAGGATCCGGTATTCCTCGACGCGATGCGGCGCGCGCGCATCAAGGGCGCGCTCGTCGGCGTCGAGGCGGTGACGCCCGAGGGACTGAAGGACGTGTACAAGGACTTCAACTACGCCGGCGAGACGCTCGTCGAGCGGCTGCGCGCGTTCAAGGATGCCGGTGTCCACGTGCTCGGGTCCTTCATCTTCGGACTGCCGAGCGATCGGCCGGAGACGTTCGAGGCGACCTCCGCCGTCGCGAGCCGCGCCGGGATCACCTTCGCGCAGTTCGTCATGCTGACGCCGTTTCCGGGCACGGTGGATTTCGCCGCGTGGGAAAAGTCGATGGAGAACGACCCGACGCGGATCGCCGGCGTCCCCCTCACGCGGCACTGGCTGATTCCGCAGGAGCTGCGGCCGAAAGTGTACACCCCGCATCCGGTGATGACCGCCGACGAGATCCGCCAGCGGACCCAGGCCGTGTGGGACGACTTCTACAGCACGCGCAAGGTCTGGGCGCGATCGAGCTGCGTGAAGTCGGTCAAGGGACGGCTGGCGTTCGTGCTGATCTCCAAGCTGTACCGGCAGATGTACGCCAACACGGGGATCGCGACCGACAGTGCGCGCGTCAATCGCTCGGCGCGGTGGGCGCGGATGATCGCGGCGCCGTGCCGCCGCCTGTTCGCGGCGCCGCCCATGCCCGAACTGCAGATGCCCTCATAACAACGACGTGTAGCGCAGCCCGGGCTGCCGGCGCGCCGAACGGCGGGCCTGAAGGCCTGCGCTACAAGCGCGCGCCGATCGAGGATGCGCCGGCCACAACCGGCTCGATCGGCAACGCGATCACCGGCACCGTCGACAGACAGAGCACGCGGTACGCCGTCGAGCCGGGGCGGTGCAGCACGCCGCTTCCACCAAGACCCATCGCCACCAGCGTGTGCGGGTGCTCGAGCGCCGCGTCCGCGATCGTCTCGGCGGCCGCGCCGTTGCGCACGATCGTCCGCGGCGGCTTCGCCGGTTCGACGGACTCCGCGATGCGTTCCAGCTCGACCCGGGCGTGCTCCATCCGCCGCGGCAGCTCCTCCCCGAATGACGACGTCCACGCACCGGCGGCCTGGATGGGCCGCACGACGTGGAGGAGCGTGAGCGGTGCGTCGAAGGCTCTCGCGACCCCGACCGCCGCGGCCGCCATGCCCATCGCCGAGCGGTCGAGCTCGATGGCGGCGAGCACGGCGCCGAATCGCGCAGCTTCCGGGCTGGCGCGGTGCCGCTCGTCAATGGGTACCGCAAGCAACGGCACGCGCGTGGCGCGCAGCACGCGCTCGGTCACCGATCCGAAGAACAGCTTCCTGAATCCGCCCAGGCCGTGCGTGCCCATCACCACCAGGTCGGCGCCATGCCCGGCCGCCGCCTCCAGGATCTCGTGGTGGGGATGCCCGATGCGCACTTCGACGATTGGATCCACCCACCGGGCGACGGCTGGACGCTCGGCCTCCACGAACCTGCGCAGCTCGGCTGCCGCGTCCGATTGGAGGCGCGCGACGTCGTAGGTGATGGCGGCGGCCTGCGCGAGCAGTACATCGACGACGTGTACGACCCGGAGCGAGCCGTCACCGCGGCCGGCCAGGGCCATCGCAAGATGCAGCGCGTGGCGCGAATGACTGGAAAAATCGATGGAGCAGAGGATGGAACTGAACGAAGCCATGGCGGTTCCTCTCCAATGGCGTGCGCGATGACGCGGGTGTGGGTCCATCTTCCCACGAACCCTGGTCCTCAGCCACGGACGTTCGCGCCGGGCGACACCCTGCCGCTCGATCCCGCCGTCACCAAGGGGACGCTGTCGAACGGCCTGCGCTTCTACATCCGCCGTAACGGACGTCCCGCGAAGCGCGTGGAGATGCAGCTCGCGGCCAAGGCCGGCTCCGTCGACGAGGAGGACAACCAGCAAGGGCTGGCGCACGTCGTCGAGCACATGGCCTTCAACGGCAGCCGTCATTTCAAGCCCGGCGAGCTCGTCGCCGCCTTCGAGTCCACCGGCGCGCGGCTGGGCCCTCACGTGAACGCGTACACCAGTTTCGACGAGACGGTGTACATGGCGCGATCTCGATACGAACGGGGCGCACCCAATCCGCCTGCCTGGCTTCCAGCCGAGCTGCGGCACTTGTCTTGCCTCCCCTCCCTTGGATCGGGCCCAAAAGTCAGTTTCACGTATTGAAACGCGACAAAGGGGGGGACTGCTGTCCGCTGGCGTAACACGGAAGGACACGGAAACACGGAAGGACACGGAAAACACCGAAGGACACGGAAAACACGGAAGAACACGGAAACACGGAAGAAGACGGGATACATGGAACCGACACACGATTGGTCAGCCTCGTGAAGCGAGACACCGGCGTTCAAGTGCTGCTCGTCGAAGACGATCGCGACACACGCGAGGTGCTGCGGCTGATTCTCGAGTCGGACGGGATGATCGTGACGCCAGCCTCAGACGGGTTCGATGCCCTGGCACGTCTCGAAGAGATCCGCCGCCATGATTCGCACGCGCCGGCCGCGATCGTGCTGGACTACATGATGCCGCGGTGCAGCGGTGCGCAGTTCCGTGAACGTCAGCTCGCGAATCCGGCAGTGGCGGATGTGCCGGTGATCCTCGTCTCGGCCATCTCGGATCTGCGCCGTCGGGTCGCGCAGCTCCGGCCGTTCGCCGTACTCCAGAAGCCGGTTGAACCCGAGCACCTGATCGCGACCGTCCGCGATGCCGCCGGTTCCTACCTCGCAACACAGACTCACACGGAGTAACACGGAAACACACGGAGTAACACGGCTCTCGCTTGCGTCTTTCCGTGTGTTTCTGTGCCCTTCCGTGTCCTTCCGTGTTGCCGCGTTACCGGAACCACCGGATGGTGATTTCGACCGCGACGACGGCGAACGCCACGCACAGGATCAGGGCGATAAAGACCCACTTGAACATGCGCTTTAGCTCTGGGTCCATATCAGTCGACTATCGACCAGTTCAAACATCACTTCTCGATCCCGCCTCCACGATCTCGCCGTGGTCGACCGTCAGAGGCGGCGGCTCGAGCTGGATCAGGTACTCGAATTCCTTCCGGAAATCCTGCAGCGAAATCCCCGCCGTGGCCGCGAACTTTGCCAGCTCGTGCGGATCCTCGAAATCATCGCGGCGCAGGCGGATCATATACCGCCGCGCGATGGCGTACCGGGTCGAATGGATGTCCACGAGGCGCACGCGCGCCCGGCCCGTGTCGCGATCGAGCATGTCGGGGAAGGGGATCGGCACGAAGTGACCGGCCTGCATCGAGATCATGGCCGCGTCGCCGCCCGCCAGCAGGTACTTGGCCGCGCAGTAGCCCAGGTCGCGCGTGTACTCCATGTCGAGCGGGATCGGATCGGCGCAGCGCAGCTCGTAGCCGATGTTCTTCGCCGCGATCGTCGTCTTCAGCCCGAATTGCGCGAGACGGCGCTGCACCTCCACTTTCAGGATCTCGCCGATATTCACCTCGGCAATCCGGACGTGCCCGTGCTCGTCGCGCTCGACGTCCTGGAACTGCGAGAGATCTTCCGGCTCGATGTCCAGCACGAGCCCCTCGGCGATGACCGCGACGCCGTCGCGCCGGCCGTAACTGAGGCGCTTGATGATCGCGCCGACCAGCGTGTCGACGATCGCCGCCAGGCGGATGCGGCGGCCGGCGAACTCCTCCGGGATGAGCGTCAGCGTCGCGCCGGCCGCCTTGCCGATGCCGAGCGCCAGATGCCCGGCCTTGCGTCCCATGGCGATGACGAAGTACCACCGCGAGGTGGTCTTGGCGTCGACCATCAGGTTCTTGACGATCTCGACGCCGTGGTGTCGCGCCGTCTGGAACCCGAACGTATCGACGTGCGGCGGCAGATCGAGGTCGTTGTCGATGGTCTTCGGCACGTGCACGACGCGGATCCGGCCGCCCGCCTTTTCATGGAGCTTCAGCGCCGAGAACGCGGTGTCGTCGCCGCCGACCGTGATCAGCATCGACACGTTGAGCCGCAACAGCGAGATGACGGCGTTCTCGAGGTGCGCGGGATCGCGGGTGGGATTGGCGCGCGAAATGCCGATGTGGGACCCGCCGCGGAAGTGGATGCGGCTCACTTGGTCGATCTCGAGCGGGGTCACGCGGTCGACGTTGCCCTTCATGATCCACTCGAACCCGTCGCGGATGCCGACGACCTCGACGTCCTCGAGCCGGCCGCGGATCGTCGCGGCGCTGATCACGCTGTTGATGCCGGGCGCGGGTCCGCCCCCCACCAGAATGGCCAGGCGCTTGCTCATGATGCAATCCTACGCCTATTGGGAGTTGGGAGTTGGGAGTTGGGAGTTGTCAGGCGAGCGCCTCCGATTGTTCGGCCGCGGCGCGGATCAGGGCCGGGAGCTCCACGGTGAACTCCGCCCCCTTGCCGAGCCCCTCGCTGCGCGCCGAGATGCGGCCGCCGTGCAGCTCGACGAAGTGCCGGCTCAACGCGAGGCCAAGACCGAGCCCGCCGAACGCCCGCATCTTCCCCGTCTCGGCCTGCCAGAAGCGCTGGAACAGATAGGGCAGGGACTCGGGCGCCAGCCCGACGCCCGTGTCCCGCACGACGACTCGCACCAGGCGGCCAGCGCGCTCGAGCCCCACATACACGTGGCCGCCCGGCGGCGTGAACTTGACCGCGTTGGTCAGCAGGTTCCACAACACCTGCCGCAGCCGGTCGTGATCGCCGCTGACGGGATCGTTCGAGCCGAGGTTCGGCGCGATCGCCACGCCCTTGGCCTCCGCCGCGGGCATGATCACCTCGATCGCCTCTTCGACCACGGTCCGCAGCTCGCACGGCTGAAGGCGCAGACGCACCTTGCCAGAGACGATCGTCGAGACGTCGAGCAGGTCGTTGACGAGCTGCGTCAGGCTGTCGATGTTGCGCTGGATCACGTCCAGCGCTTTGTCCCGCTGGCTCTCGGGAATGACGCCGGACCGGAGCATGTTCGTGTAGCCGACGACGGCGTTGAGCGGCGTGCGGAGCTCGTGCGACAGCGTGGCGAGGAACTCGTCCTTCAGCCGGTCGGCCTCCTCGGCCTCCTGCCGCAGCCGCCGCGCCTCCGTGATGTCGCGGGCGATCTTCGACGCGCCAATAATCCGCCCCTCGTCGTCGCGAATGGGCGACACGGTCAACGAGATGTCGACGGAGTGTCCGTCTTTGGCGCGCCGCACGGTCTCGAAGTGATCGACCATCTGGCCGGCGCGAATCCGGCGCAGCACCTCTTTCTCTTCGTCGAGGCGCTCCTCTGGAATGATGATCGTGATGGATTTGCCGACGGCCTCGTCAGCCGTGTAGCCGAAGATGCGCTCCGCGCCGCGGTTCCAGGATTGGATGACTCCGTTGAGGTCCTTGCTGATGATGGCGTCGTCGGACGAAGACACAATCGCGGCGAGCCGCTCAGCGGCATCGGGAGCCTGGCCCATTGCCGTCATTGTAGACGGCATGAACCCGGAAGTGGTAGCTACGGTTGGGCTTAGGCTCAGTTTCCAGTCGCCAGCTTCCAGCTTCCAGCGCGCGCCGCAGCCTTCGACGGAGTTCGACCGCTTGCTCGATCGATTGAGAGTGCGCTCAACTGTAGTAGCTGACAGCTGAGAGCTGAGAGCTGAGAGCTGAAAGCTGAAAGCTGGAAGCTGGGAACTGGGAACTGGATACTGGGAACTTTGCCTAAGAGACCGAGCCCGCGCTCAACACCTGTCGTACGTTCCGCCGCGATCTCACCTGTGGGTTGGTGGGCGATCGTGGCGATGGTTCTTGTCGCAGCCGCGATCCTCGTCTGGAACCTGAATCGCGATCGGGGCGCGGTCCCGGATTTCCTTCGGACGCCGGATCAAAATATCCTCCTAATCACCATCGATACGCTCCGCGGCGATGTACTGGGGAGCTACGGCGGCCGCGCGGCGACGCCGAATCTCGACCGGCTGGCCGCCGGCGGCCTGCGCTTCACGTTCGCGCACGCGCACGCGGTCGTCACGCTCCCGTCGCACGCGAGCATTCTCACGGGCCGCTATCCGTTCGACCACGGCGTACGCGACAACTCCGGGTTCCGCCTCGGCGCCGCGCCGCGCACGCTCGCGGAGGCCGCGCGCGAGAAGGGGATGGCCACCGGCGCCTTCGTCGGCGCGTTTCCGCTCGACCGCCGCTTCGGCCTCTCGCGCGGGTTCGATGTGTACGACGACGTCGGAGGAGAGGCGGCGCAGGCGGATTTCGCCTTCACGGAACGGCGTGCGGGGGAGGTCGTCGCTGTCGCGCGCGCGTGGATCGATCGTCAACAGAAACCGTGGCTGGCTTGGGTGCACGTGTTCGATCCTCACGCGAGCTATTCGCCGCCGCCGCCGTTCGACCGGAAGTACGCGAGCGATCCGTACGCGGGCGAGGTCGCGTATGTCGACCAGGCGCTCGGACCGTTGCTGGAGGTCGCGCGGGCCGGCCCGCGCCCGACGACCGTCATCGTCACCGCCGATCACGGCGAAGGCCTCGGCGACCACGGCGAGGCGACGCACGGCACGTTCGCGTATGAGTCCACGCTGCGCGTGCCGCTGATCCTGGCGCAAGTGGGCGCCGGGCGATCGATCGCCGCGGCACCTGGCGGCGCGACGATCGAGACGCCGGTGCGGCACGTCGACATCCTGCCGACGATCGGCGATCTCGCCGGTCTGAGCCTGCCGCGCGATCTTCCGGGGCGGTCGCTCCTCTCGGCCACCGCGTCCGCGGTCCCTTCCTACTTCGAGGCGATGACGCCGATGCACACGCGCGGCTGGGCGCCGCTCAGCGGCGTTGTCGTGGGACGCGACAAGTACATCGATCTGCCGATCGAAGAGCTGTACGACCTGGGGAAGGACCCGCACGAGGCGAGCAACCTCGCGTTGACGTCGCGGGACGTCCTGCAGACGCTCGCGCGCGAGCTCGGTTCGCTCGGTCCGGCACTGCCCGGCGCGCGGCAGGCGGAAGACCGCGAGGCGCGGCAACGGCTCGAATCGCTCGGCTACGTGTCGGGGTCGGCGCCGCGGAAAGCGAAGTTCACTGAAGCAGACGATCCGAAGCGCCTCATCGAGCTCGATCGGCTGATGCTCCAGGGGATCGACCTGTTCGAGCGGGGGCGGCACGCGGAGGCGATCGACACCTTCCGGCAGGTGATTTCGCGCAGGCCCGACATGGCGCTCGCCTATCGGCGGCTGGCGTACATCCAGCGGGAGACCGGCGCTGTCGCGGCGGCCATCGCCACGCTTCGCGAGGGACTCCAGCGCACCGGGCCGAACGTCGACCTAGAGGTGCGTCTCGGAACCTGCCTCGTCGAGACCGGCGCCCTCTCGGAAGCGACGCCGATGCTCGAGCGCGCCATTCACGCGGATCCGGAGAATACCGAGGCGTTGAACGCCCTCGGGATCGCCCATGCGCGCGCGGGCCGGCCGGACGATGCGCTCCTCGTGTTCGAGCGGATCCTCGGCATCGATTCGCGCAACGCGCAGGCGCTCGAGAACATCGGGACCGTCCAGTTGCAGCGAGGGAACATGGAGGCCGCGGCGGCGGCATTCGGACGCGCGGCCGCGGCAAACCCGCGCTCGTCGCGCGCCCACGCCGGTTCTGGTGTCGTCGCGTTCAAGCAGGGACGCCTCGAGGAAGCGTTGTCGGAGTGGCGGCGGGCCGTCGATCTCGATCCTCGCAACTTCGACGCCCTGTACAACCTCGCGACCGAGCTGGCTCGAGCGGGACGCGTGCAGGAGGCGCGCCCTTACCTGGAACGTTTCGCGCGCACCGCACCGCCGGCGCTCTACGCCCGCGATATCGCGCAGGTCAACCGCCTGTTGAGTAGGTACAATCGGTAACACGGAAGGACACGGGTTGTGAACCACGGAAGGACACGGAAGGACACGGCTTGAACCACGGAAGCATACGGGTTGTGAACCACGGAAGAACACGGAAGTACACCGAGTGGCGCACCACGGAAGAACACGGAAGTACACGGACACGAGGACAGGGAGGACACGAAGGATGCAGAGACCAGTTCTGGAGCGTGCGGGTCACCGGTGTGGCGCTGGCCGTTGGGGATCTCAGACCGCCTCTCGCGCGAAGCGCGGCCAGACCGTCCAGTGCCACCGCTCGCCCGTCGCGTGCTTCATGAAGTCGCGTTCTTCATGAATCAGTGTTGTTCCGTGTTTGTCCGTGGTTCTAATTTCCGTGTCCTCTGTGTTTTTCCGTGGTTCTGATCCCGTGTGGTTCCGTGTGTGTCCGTGGTCCTGATTCCGTGTCCTTCTGTGTTTCTCCGTGGTCGTGAAACCGTGTTTGTCCGTGGAGTGAGATCGTGAGCCGGAATCGCCTTGTGCGTCTCGCCGTGGTGCTCCTCGCCACCGCGGCGGTCGCCGTGGGATGGTGGATGTGGCGCGGCCGTCAGGGCGGTTCGACGGCAGCGGGTCCCATTGTCCTCATCTCGATCGATACGCTGCGCGCGGACCATCTGCCGGCGTACGGCTACACGGCGATCCGCACGCCGGCCATCGATCGCCTCGCCGCTGGCGGCGTGCTGTTCGAGCACGCGTACTCGCACGCGCCGCAGACGCTTCCGGCGCATGCGTCGATCCTCTCCGGCGAGCTGCCGTACGAGCACGGCATCCGCGACAACATCGGGTTCACCGTCAAGACAGGCCAGCGGTTCGTCCAGTCGTTGTTCCATGCCGCCGGCTTCGCGACCGGCGGGTTTGTCTCGGCGTACGTGCTGCGCGAGCAGACCGGCATCAACCAGGGCTTCGACATCTACGACGACCGGCTGCCCCCCGCGTCACCCGACGTGCCGCTGGGCGACATGCAACGGCCCGGCGCGCGGACGATCGAGGCGGCCGAGGCATGGGTCGATCGGCAGACCGGGCCGAAGTTCTTTCTGTTCGTCCACCTCTACGAGCCGCACACGCCCTATTCGCCGCCCGCGCGGTTCAGCGCGGCGCGCCCGTATGACGGCGAGATCGAGTACGCCGACGAGCTGGTGGGGCAACTGCTCGATCACCTGCGCGGCAGGGGGCTGTACGAAACGGCCACGATTGTGCTGCTGTCGGATCACGGCGAGGGACTCGGCGATCACGGCGAGGACGAGCACGGCATCTTCCTCTACCAGGAGACCACGCGCGTGCCGCTCGTCGTGAAGATGCCGGGCGGGAGCGGCGCGGGACGCCGTGTCGCCGCGCCCGTGCAGCACATCGACGTGGCGCCGACGCTGCTCGATCTCGCGGGTGTGGCGGTGCCGCCGGATCTCCACGGCCGGTCGTTGAGGCCCGCGCTCACGGGCGCCGGCGCGCTCGTCGACGCGAGCATCTACGCGGAGTCGTTGTCGCCGCGCTATCACTTCGGCTGGAGCGAGCTGTACTCGCTGACCGACGATCGGTATCGCCTGATTCGCGCGCCGCGCGACGAGCTGTACGATCTCGCGCAGGATCCGGGCGAACGGACGTCGATTGCCGCGGATCGGCCGCAGGTCCGCGCCGCGATGCGCACGGCGCTCGATCGCCTGGTCGCCAATCGTGGTGTTGCGGCTCCCTCCGCCGTTTCCGATGAAGAGCGGCGCAAGCTCGCGGCGCTCGGCTACGTGGGCACGCAGAGCGGCACGCCGCTCCAGCTCCCCGGCGACCGCCTTCCCGATCCGAAAGACAAGGTGCCGGTCCTTCAGAAATACCGCCGCGCGGCTGCGCTCTCGAGTGAGGGCAAGTACGCCGAAGCGGAGGTCCTGTACCGCGAGCTGCTCGCGACCGACGCGCAGATGACCGACGTCTGGCTCCGGCTCGCCGAATCCTATACGCGGCGCGGCATGATGGCGGCCGCGCTGGCCGCCTATCAGGAGGTCATCACGCGTCATCCGAAGGACCCCGCGGCGCTCACGGGCGCGGCGGCGGCGCTCGTGCACCTGGGCCGGTTCGACGAGGCGCGCACGCACGCCGAGCTGGCGGTCGCCGTCGCGCCGGCGACGGCGCACGAACTGCTCGCGAGGCTCGCCGCCCAGCGCGGCGACGCGGCGGGAGCCCGGCGCGAGGCCCAGCTCGCGAAGGACGCGGATCCCACGCTGCCGATGCCATCGTTCGTCGAAGGCCTGATGCTGTACATGCACGGGCAGTACTCCGCGGCCATTCCGCACCTGCTCGAAACGCACCAGGCGCTGGCCGGACGGACCGAACAGATGCCCGACGTGGATTACCTGCTCGGTGATTCGTACGCGCGGCTCGAACAGAACGCGGAGGCGGAGAAATATCTCTGTGCCGAGCTCAGCGTGTTCCCGGCCCACATCCGCGCGCGCGCCGCCCTGGCGATGCTGTATCGCGCGGGGGGGCGCGACGCCGACTCCGATCGGGCGATCGCCGACCTCATCCGCGCGTCGCCCACGCCCGAGGCGTACGAGACGGCCGCCCAGCTCTGGACCATGTTCGGGGAGCGAGCGAAGGCCGAGGCGATCCGTCGAGCGGCACCGGCGGGACGGGGCGCCGCGGCGCGCGTCCCGAAGTAAGATCAGTGTCAGCTTCCAGCTCCCCGCTTCCAGCTTCCAGCATCGGACCTCGAGCTGGAAACCGGCAACTGGCAACTGGGAACTTCATGAAGGGGGCATCGTGCTCGCTCGTTTGACTCTTCTGACGTCTCTTGTGGCCGCGGCGGCAGCCGCGCAGACTCCCACGTTCAAGACCGGCGTCGATCTCGTCCGCTTCGACATCCGCGTGGTGGACGGGGCCGGCCACCCGATCACTGATTTGCGCCAGGATGAAATCCGGATCACGGAATCGGGCGAAGGTCTGCCGGTGATCCTGTTCCAGCGCGTGTCGGAACCCTCCGAGTCGTACACGAACATGGCGGTGCGCGCCGTCACGGCGGAAGTCTCGTCGAACGAGGCGTTTCCCCGCGGCCACCTGTACATCCTGATCTTCGACCAGGAGCACATCACCGCAGGCAACGAGCAGCGCGCGCGTGTGGCCGCCGAAGAGTTCATCAGGCGTCGTGTGCGGGCGACGGACCGCGTGGCACTCTTCGCGATTCCCGGCCCGGGCCCGCAGATCGGGTTCACCGCCGAGAAGCTGCGCATCATCAACGAGCTGCCGAAGATCCACGGCACGTACCGGCGGACCGCGTCCACTCCGGTCGGCACGCTCGGTATCTACGAAGCGCACCGCATCGCCCAGGGAGACGAGACGCTCATCGTGAACGCGATCGAGCGCACGAACTCCGAGACGGGTGCCGACTTCATCGCCGTGCGCAGCAACGGCCGCCAGGTGGCGAACGCCTCCGACGACAGGACGGAAGCGCGGCGCGTCCTCGTAGAGAATGCGCGCACCGTGGTGGCGCAGTCCGACGCCGCCTCGCGCCAGTTCCTGCAGCGCCTGGCGGACGTGATTGCCGGGTTCCGCGACATCGAAGGCCGCAAGACCGTGGTCTTCTTCTCCGAAGGGTTCGTACAGGACAACCTCTCGCGCGAGCTGGAGACGGTCGCCGCGGCCGCCGCGGAGAGCTATTGCGTGTTCTATACGTTCGATCTCAACCGGCGCGGCCCGCAGATGGACGAAACCGCCGCGCCGACGACCGTGCAGTCGAGCGAGATCCAGGCCCGCATCGCGCCGCTCGCCACGCTCGCCGTCGAGACCGACGGCACGATGATCGTCGATGCGGCATCGCACACCCAACAGGCGCTCGATGTGCTCGCCGAGCAGGCGCAACACTACTATCTCGTGGGGTTCACTCCCTCGATTGCCGCGCGGCAGAATCGCGGCTCGTACCACCGCGTGACCGTAAAGGTGACACGTCCCGGCGCCCGCGTGATCGCGCGGACGGGCTACGCGGTGTCGCCTTCCACCGTGCTCGCCGATCGCCGCGGCTCCATCAACAACGTGCTCGGCGCCCCGTTCGCGCAGCAGGGGCTGAAGATCGACTACACCACGTATGTGATGAAGGCCCCCGAGGCGGGCCAGCAGCGCGTCGTCCTCAGCCTGACGGCCGATCTTCCCGTCCGCTCGGCGCCTGACGAGAAGGCGGACGTCGTCTTTGTCGTGCGCGACGTGCGCGACGGCCGCGTGGTCGCCAGCGGGACCGACACGATGGCGTTGCCCGCCAGCGCGCGGCCAGGAGCGGCGCTCGGCAACGGCTCGTGGCGCGTGCAGTTCAACGTGCCCGCGGGCGCCTACCTGATGCGGACCGTCGTACGCGAGCCGGGCGGATTGACCGGCAGCGCGGATCGCCGCCTCGACGTGCGGCCGCTCAACGGGCCCGACCTTGCCGTCAGCGATCTGATCCTCGGGTCCGCCGTGTCGGCGTTGCCGGTCAGGCCGCGCGCGTACGCCGGCGACGGCTTGTCCGGCGTGATCGAGACGTACGGCCGCAGCTCTCTGCAACTCCAGGGACTTGACGTGAAGATCGACTTGCGGCGCGCCGGCACCGCGGAGACCATCGCGATGATTGCCGCGGACCTCGAGGACGGTCAGGAGGATCCGCTTGGCGTCAGCCGCCGGGCGCGCTTCCTGCTGCCGCTGGCGGGTGTTCCGCCGGGAGACTACGTCGCGCACGCGGTCGTGAAGGCGCGCGGCGAAACCATCGGCGAGCGCACGCGACAGGTCGAGGTGCTGGCGGGCAGCGCGCCGCCTCTGATGGCGGAGGAGGCCGCGGCCAGGGTGGAATCCGTCCGGCCGGTCGAAGTGGTCAGGGGCGATCTCGCCCGCAAGTACATCGCCGCGCTCCGGCAGCGCGCGGAAGGCACGCCTGCCGGCCCCGCGGCACGCGACGCGAGCGACGGGCGATGGGAACAGGTCGAGGCCGGGCTGCGGCGTGTCCCGGCGGATGATGACGCGGTGGCCAGCGCGTTGCGCGGCCTCGCGCTGTTCGTCCGCGAGGATTATGCGGGCGCCGCCGCAGCGTTGAACCGGTCGTTCGAGGCGGATCCCGCCAACGCCCTCACGGCGTTCTTCCTCGGGTGGGCGGCCGACGGCGCGGGGGACGCGCGCGCGGCCATCGGCGCCTGGCGCAATGCCGCGCACCTCGATCCGACCCTCGTATCGGCCCATCTGGCGCTCGCCGACGGATACGTGAAGCTCTCGCAGCCCGCGCTTGCCGTCCAGGCGCTGCGGGCCGGGCTGGCGGCGCTGCCGTCGTCGCCCGAACTGCAGACGCGGCTCAGGCAGCTCGAACGGAACCGGTAGGCTCGCTCGGCCCGCCGAAGCGTGAAACGCAAAGGCGGCCGCTCGCACAGGAGAACGAATGATGCGCACATACCTCGGTGCTGTCTTGCTCGCCATTCCGGCCGTTCTCGTCGCGCAGACGCCGCTTCCCGTGGGCAAGCTGACGATCACGCCTCCCAGATCGATCGCGACGATCGACATGAACAAGCTGAAAGGGGAGCCCGCCCGGCTCGCCTGGTCTCCGGATGGCTCGCAGCTGTACCTCCAGACCGTCGAAAGGTCCGGCAAGCCGGATGCGACGTCGCGGCATTACGTCTTTTCCGTCGACAGCGGCGAGAAGAAGGACCTTCAGTCGCAGCCTGAGTGGGTGCCTGCCTATTGGAACGTGAAGAGCGCCCAGGCGTCGCCGGATGATCCGGCGCTGAAAATCGCGGTCTCGACCGACCAGCGCGTGCAGCGCGCGACGGGCGCGCCGATGGGGGGCGACCTTGCGCGCGGCGCCACGAGTACGGGTGGAGACCCGGGCGGCGCCGCCGGCGGCGCCTCGACCGGCGAGGCGATCAGCGCGGCGGCTACAGCGCAGAATGTCACCGTGCACTCCATGCGCCTGAGCGGCCAGACGATCGGCGAGTTCGTCAACTCCGTCATCGTGCCGGGTCTCACGTTCGGATGGGCGCCGAAGGGGAGGCAGGCGATTGCGTTCACGTCGCAGGGCTCGGGTCGGGTGGTGATCATGGATCCCAGAGGCACGAAGCAGGAGGTCGGCGGAACGAAGGACGCCATCCTGCCTGCGTGGTCCCAGGACGCCTCGCATCTCGCATGGCTGCAGAAAGACGGCAAGAAGAAATTCGTGCTGCAGGTGGTGCAGGTTACCCCGTGACCACACTCCGGCCCCGCTTCTGGCTGGCGCTCGCGGCCGCCGGTCTTCTCACCGGGGGCGGGACGATCATCGCCGGTCAGACGCCCGCCACGCAGGCCGGCCAGCCGACCTTTCGTTCGGGCGCGCAGGTCGTCGAAGTCGACGTTCGTGTCTTCGATCGCGACGGGCGCTTCATCGAAGATCTGACGCGCGATGACTTCGAGGTCCTCGAGGACGGCGTTCCTCAGAGGATCCAGACCCTGTACCTGGTGCAGGACAACGGGGTCGTGTCCGAGCCGAGCAGGGATACCGCCGTTCCGCCTCCGGGAGCGGCAGCGGTGTCAACGACCCCCGCCAGCGCGCGGCAGACATGGATCTTCTTTTTCGATCTCAATCACCTGACGCCCGGGGGCGGTTTCGAACGCGCGCGCAAGGCCGTCGAGGACTTCATACGCGATCGCTTCAAGGACGGCGACCTGGGCGGCGTCATCGCCGGCGGACGCATGGTCAACAACCGGCTCACGAGCGTGCACGACGAGCTCGTCGAGGCGGTGAAGAGCGTGAAGCCGCTCGGCGACGCGCGCAGCCGCTTCATCGATCTCACGCGCGACTGGCCGCGGTTCCGCGACGAGGCGGAGGCGATTCGTATCTCCAACGAGGACCGGGATGCGATCCGGGCGGCCATCACCAGAGCCTGCTCGGACGACGCGGACATGTGCCGGACCATACCTCCCGACCAGGCCGTGCGCCAGAAGGCGAAGCGGCTGCTCCAGGATCTCCGGCGCGCATCGGTGGAGACGCTGAGCGCGCTCAACGGCCTGGCGTCCGGCCTCGCGCGCATCCAGGGGCCCAAGACGGTCGTGTTTCTCAGCGACGGATTCTTCACCAACGAAATGGAATCGGTGCTGCGCGGTGTCGTCGGACAGACTACGCGCGCCGGAGGCCGCGTCTACGCGATTGACGTGCGGGGGCTGAACCGCGGACCGACCGCGAGTACCGTCGATCAGATGACCGCCGACGATCCCGCCGGCGGCCCTGCCCGCCAGGATCTCACCGAGGATGGTCCGAACAGCCTGGCCGTGGACACCGGCGGACTGATGATTCGCAACGAGAACAACCTGAGCCGCGCGCTCGAGACCATCGCGCGCGACGCCAATCGCTACTACGTCCTCGGCTATCAGCCGGTCAACGCCACCTTCGACGGCAAGTACCATCCGATTGTCGTCCGCGTGAAGCGCGCCGGCCTGCGCGCGCGCGCCAGGCGCGGCTATCTCGCGCTCGAGCCGGCGAAGATGCTGGTGCCGCAGAAGATCGAGTCGACCGAGCGGCCGGCGGAAGAGAACGCGCCGGCGCCCGGCAGTGCTGCACCGGCGCCTGCTTCGGCGCCGAGTGCCGTGCGCCTGCGGCCGGATGCTGCCGACCGCGTGCAAGAGCTGTCGGCGGGGGAGACGGCTCGGGCAGGCACAGCCGCTGCCGAGGGCTGGGCCGCGTTCCAGCGCGGCGATGTGAGCGCGGCGATCGGTCCGTTGACCGAGGCCGCGAAAGATCCCGGCGCCCGTCCGTGGCTCCTCTACACGCTGGGACTGACGCAGGCTGCTCTCGCGCGGCCGCTCGATGCCGCTGCCTCCTGGGAGCGCGTCCGGCAGGCCGCCCCTGAATTCGAGCCCGTATACGAGGATCTTGCCGCAATGTACGTGCAGGCGTCCGACCTGACCAGGGCGCTGGCCGTGCTGCGCGACGCCGAGCGGCGCTGGCCGAAGGAGCCGCAGATTCTGAATGCGATCGGGGTTGTCGACGTTCGGCGCGGCGCGCTCGACGAGGCCATCTCCTCGTTCGGCAAGGCCATCGAGGCGGCGCCGAAGGAAGCGACTGCCTATCTGAATCTCGGGCGCGCCTACGAGCTGCGCTACGCGGCCGCGCGCCATTACGTGAGCAGTGAGCGCAAGTGGGTCGCGCCGGAAGGAGACCGGCAGAAGGCCATCGAGAACTACAAGCGCTACATCGATCTTGGCGGTCCTTACGCGAGCCAGGCGTCCGAGGCGCTCATCCGTCTCGGGTGGTCCAAATAGAAGGCAGAAGGCAGAAGGCAGAAGGCAGAAGGCAGAACGTAGAACGTAGAATGTCGAATTCTTGCCGCTCCGCTTGGTTCTGAATGGCCACAAAACGTCGGGCTGAACGACACCCGGCCAAGCGTCCGGTTCCTCCGTCCCCGTCGCGCAAGTGGCCGCTGGCAGGCGCCGCCCTCGTCGTGTTGGCTGCCGGGGCGGCTGGCGTGCTGTACTCGCGTGGCTTCTTCAAACCCGCTGTCAAGTCCCCGGTCAGCGTCCTGCTGATCACGCTCGACACGGCCCGCGCGGATCATCTCGGCGCGTATGGCCACCTGGCTGCGCGGACGCCCAATCTCGACGCGCTCGCGCGCGACGGCGTCCGCTTCGCCGACGCGGTCACGGCCGCGCCCATCACGGGGCCCGCCCATGCCGCGATCCTCACGGGCCGGTACCCCGGCCGTCTCGGCGTCCGCGACAATGCCACGACGCCGCTGCCGGAGTCGGCGTTGACGTTGGCGGAGGTGCTGGCCAAGCAGGATTACGCGACGGGCGCGTTCGTCGGGGCGTTCGTCCTCGATCGCCCGTACGGGTTCGCGCAGGGGTTCGGTGCGTTCGAGAGCGGCTTCACGCGCGTAGACTCAGGCGCCGAAGCCAACGCGGAGCGGCGCGGCGACGCGGTCGTGGACGATGCGCTCAGATGGCTGTCGTCGCTGCCAGCGGATCGGCGCTTCTTTGCCTGGGTGCATCTCTACGACCCGCATGCGCCCTATGCGGCGCCGGAGCCGTTCCGCAGCGAGTTCACGGCCCGACCGTACGACGGCGAGCTGGCGTTCGTGGACCAGCAGGTCGGGCGGTTGATGGACGCGCTCGGCGGGCGGAAGGTGCTCGATCGCACGCTCGTCGTCGCCATCGGCGATCACGGCGAAGGGCTCGGGGAGCACGGCGAGGACGAGCACGGCGTGTTCCTGTACGAATCGGTGCTCCGTATCCCATGGATGATGGCGGGACCCGGCGTCGCACGCGGCAAGGCCGTGACCGAGCAGGTGCGGTCGATCGATCTCTTCCCGACCGTGCTCGAGGCGCTCAACATCGAGCGGCCGCAGCCGCTCGACGGCGAGAGTCTGGTGGCGCTGCTGAAAGGGGGCACCCGGTCGAGCGTGCCGGCGGCCTACGCGGAGACCGAGTACCCAAGGCTGCATTTCGGCTGGAGCGAGCTGCGATCGGTGCGCGCCGACGGGTGGAAGGCGATCGACGCGCCGCGCGCCGAGCTGTACAAGCTCGGCACCGATCCCGCCGAAGCGCACAACCTGTACGAGACGGAACGCGCGCTCGGGGATCGCATGGTTTCGGAGGCGGCACGGATGGGGAAGGACATCGGCGGCGCCAATCCCGCCGCCGTCAAGCAGCCCGATCGCGAGACGCTGGAGCGGCTGCGAAGCCTCGGCTACGTCGGCGTATCGGCGGCACTGCCGTCGGGAACGCGGGGTCCCGATCCCAAGGACACCGTGCAGCAGCGGCGCGAGTACAAGGCCCTGATCTCGCAAGCCATAGACGACCTGCGCGAGGGCCGCGCGGCCGTGGCGATCGACAAGCTGCAGCGGCTCGTGAAGATCAACGACCGCGCGTACGACCTGCACGCGCTGCTGGGAGAGGCGTACCAGAAAACAGGGAAGCTGGATGCGGCGCTCGGCGAGTACGAGTTCGCGGCGCTGCTGAACAAGGACGCCGCGATGCCGCGGCTCTCGGCCGCCGAGGTGCAGCTCGCGCGCGGCGACGTCGCCGGCGCGCGCAGGCAGGTGGACGAAGCGGCGCGGATCGACCCGGGATCGTTCGACGTCGCGCTCGTCATGGGACGGGTGCTCGAGCGGGAGGAGAAGGCGGCCGAGGCGCTCGCCGCCTACGACAAGGCGGCCGCGCTCAACCCCGCCAACCCGCGGCCGCACACCCTCGCCGTGAACCTCGCGATGCGCCTTCGAAGCTACGACATTGCTGAGCGGCACCTCCGGGTGCTCTTGGAGATGGGATATGAGCGAGCGCGGACCGAGGAGGCGCTCGCTCGGATCGCGGCGAGACGAGGGGGCGCGAGGCGGTGACATGTAGAACGTAGAATGTAGAACGTAGAATGCCCAGTCACGGGCACCAGCAAGGACTCTCAATTCTACATTCTACATTCTGCGTTCTACATTTCTACTTCAGTGTCTCCAGTATCTTCCTGGCCGTCGCGAGCTCCGGCGCGTCGGGCGGAGCGAGCGAGATGAACTTCTGGAGGTCCGCCTTGGCTTCGGCGTTCTTGCCGAGGGCGACGTTCGAGATGCCGCGGTAATAGTAGGCGTCGGGCTGGTTCGGGAAGCGCGCGATGGCCTTGTCGAACCATCCGATGGCGTCGGCCTGCTTGTTCTCGTTGATCATGCCGATGCCGACGTTGATATAGACGACCGGGTCGGTGACTTTCGACTCGTCGACCGACTCGAGAACCTTGCGGCCCTCTTCGGCCTTGCCCGTTTCCATCAGCACGTTGCCGAGCAGGAGCTTCACTTCGACGTTCTCCGGGTCGGCCGCGTTCGCCGCACGCAGCTCCTCGAGCGCCTTCTCCTTGTTCCCCTCGCCGTAGTACGCGCGGGCGATGAGCGGCCGGAACTGCTTGACCTCGGGGTATTTCGTCGAGAGCTCCTCGTAGATCGCGCGAGCCTCGGCGAACTTCTTCGCGTTCATCAGGTCCGCCGCGTGCGTCAGGTGCGCCTTGATCTCGACGTTCGGATCGACGATCGGCGCCGCCTTCTTCAGCACGATCTCCATCGGCGGAATCCGCGACACCTCGCTGATCGAGACGGTGATGCTCCTCGTCTCGTAGCCGTCCTTGACGAAATCGAGCGCCCAGCTCCCGCGCGCGATGCCGCCGATCGCCCATTCCCCCTTGGGGTTGGACCTGGTGGCATCGGGCCCGCGATTGCCCGAACCGGGCAGCACCGCCTTGACGGCGACCCCCTCGATCGGCTTGCCGCTTTCATCGAGCACTTTGCCGCCGACGCGGCCCATGCCGCGCCATTCCTGAGCCGCCGCCGCACCCGCCAGCGCCAGCACCAGCGCGCAGGCCGCTATGAGTATCGAGAGTTTTGAATGCATGCCAGCTCTTCCGTGTTTTCGCCGCTGTGCACTTGCCTTGACGCCGCGCGCCGCCGGTAGCGCAGGCCTTCAGGCCTGCTGTCACGGCGCGCGGGCAGCCCTGAAGGGCTGCGCTACCGTCAACGCAAGTGGTTATCCCGCTCGATCCATGTTACCAAGTTCGCCGATCCAAAGAAAAAGGCCGGGCCTGAAATGCAGGCCCGGCCGTGAAACGCCCGCCTTCGCGCTGCGCGCTTCGGCGAGGCAAGCTGGAAACTGACAGCTGATAGCTGAAAGCTGACAGCTTTAGAAGTTGAACCGCACGCCCAGACGGAGGATGCGCGGGTTCATGATCTCCTGCACCGTGTTCGCCGTGCCGAGGCGCAGGTTGTACTGCCGTCCCAGGACGGTGGCGCTGTTCGTGAGGTTGAAGATGTCCAGGTCCACGTTGAAGCGGTACCGGTTGAACGCAAACTCTTTCTCCAACCTGACGTCGAGCGACGTCACCGACGGCAGGCGGAAGTCCGGCACATCCTTGACCAGCAGCACGGTCTTCAGATTGCCGAGCGGGTCTCCCGTGGCCACGCGATCCCGGAAGTACGGCATCGCATACCCCTGCCGGTTAAGCATGTTCGCGCCGAAGTTGATGCCCCAGGGTCCCTGGTAGAGGCCCGTGAGGATGAACTGGTACTTCGGCAGCAACATGTAGATGCCGCTCTTGCCGCTGCCGCCCGTCGCCCGGAGCACCTGGCCGCCGTCGATGTTCGGGTTGGCGGTCGAAGACGTCGGATCGGTCCTCGAGTTCACACCGTCGAAGTACTCGCGGTGATCGTTGGTCGAGAACCCGAACCTGGCCATCCAGCGGTTCGCGAGCCGTTTGGTCGCGCTCAGCTCTAACCCGAGGTACCGCTGCGAGTAGCCCTCGCGGTCGATGTACTCGGTCGCCGTGCGGTTGGCCGGCATCGTCGCCGCGGTGACGCCGTAGTACGGCTTGCTGTAGCTGCCGACCGGCGCGTCGCTGCCGGCGAACGTGCCGAGCTGCACGTAGTCGTCGGACCGCAGCCCCTGCACCGGGCGCCAGTTGAAGTGCGTGAACTTGCGCCAGGTCACGTTCCCAGACACGCCGAAGTTCGGCATCAGCTCGTGGTCGGCGCCAAACACCAGCTCGTCGGTCATCGGCGTCTGGTAGTCGCCGACCTTGTGGTTCGGCGTGCCGACGTTGGCCGGGTTGTCGATGTCGAACCCGTACCAGTTGCCCACTTCCATGCCCGCGATTTCGGCCGCGTCCACCGTCTTGTTCCCGTTCGTGTCCGTGACGCCGTAGAAGTACACGCCGCGGAAGGAGCCAACCGTCGAAAAGAAGCTGCCCTGGCCGGCGTTCAACTGCGACGCGAATCTCGAGTAACTCGCACGCAGGATGCTCTTTCGATCCTCGCCGAGCGCGTAACTCAGCCCCAGACGCGGCGCAATCGAATTCCACACGACCACGTCTTCGGCCGCCTTCCCAGTCAGGTCCGGCAGCAGGGTCGGCAGGATTGAATTGCCCTTCTGCGAATACGGCAGCACCGACGACGCCTGGTGATCCCAGCGCACGCCGATGTTCGCCGTCAAGCGATCCTTCGAGATCGTGTCGGCGATGAAGCCGCTCGTGTACTTGGCGCTGGTGCCGGTGAAATGGTTCCACGCGGTCACCTCGGCGATCATGTTCGGGTACCCGTCGTAGTACGTGATGATCGCGTTGCCCGGGACGGTGTAGCTCGAGTCCACGTCGGCCGCGCGGTATCCGAACCCGAACTTCAGCTCGTGGCTGCCCTTGAAGATGTTTGCGTCAAGGGACACGTTGTCCTGGGGCCGGTTCGTCTTGTACTCATACCAGCTGAACCGTCCGATGCCGTCGTCGTCGGAGTACACCATGTTCTTGTCGAGTCCGCCCTCCGGCGTCAGGAAGAAGCCTCCCACGACGTGGGCAAAGCGCCCGGTCAGGAACAGGTTGTTGCCGACGACGTAGTTCACCTCGCCCTTGTACAGCTTCGTCGGGCCACCCTGATCCCACGTCGTCTCGGGCGGACGCTGCGGACCGGCGCTGCGACCGAACTTGTTCTTGATGCCTTCGAAGAACGTGAACGATCCGCGCAGGTCCCTGGTCACCTGCCCTACGCCCTTGAACGCGTAGTTCTTCAGGAAGGTGGCGTCGGGCGTGCTGGTCAGCGTCAGGACCGTCACGTCGGTTCTTCCGACCGAGCCCCACGCCCAGAGGTGATCCTTGAGAATCGGCCCGCCCAGCTCGAACCCGTAGTCCTTGTACTCGTCCATGCGGTTGCCCTTGCCGGACTTGCCGCCAATGCTGGCCTTCAGGTCCGCGGGCATGTTGTTCGACTGCAGGGACTGGTTCTCGAAGTAGAAGCGCGTCGAGCCGTGCGGCGTGTTGCTGCCGCCTTTCAGCACGAAGTTCAGCGCGACGCCCGGCGTGGCGCTGTTGACGTCGGCGCCGCCCGTCGTGACCTGCATCTCCTGGAACATGTCGAAGTCGTAGTAGGTCGGCGAGGAGCCGAGGGCCGACATGTCGGTGATCGCGACGCCGTCGATGTTCCACGTGTTGTCGCCGCCCGACGCGCCCTTGGCCTGGTAGTTCGACTGCTGGCCGGATTCGGCGCCGCCGACGTTCACGCGATCGACGATGACGCCGGGAACGGTCTGGAGGACGACCCACGGGTCGCGCGACGACGGCACCTTCTGGAGCTCGTCGTACGTGACGTTGGTCGAGGTCGCCGTCTTCTTCGGATCGATCGTCGGCGACGCGGCCGAGACGTCGACCTGCGTGGCGACGCCGCCGACGCCGAGCGCAATCTTCAGCGGGACGCTGGTGCCGGCCGTGACGGGCACGTTCTTGTTGGTGTAGTCGCCGAACCCGGACAGCTTGGCCGCGACGGTGTACGTGCCGGGCGGCAGGTTGAGGAAGTGCGCCTCACCCTTGTTGTCGGTCGCGGCGGTCTTGTTCTGCGGGCCGGCTATGTCGACGGTGACGCCGGGCAGCACCGCCCCCGTGGTGTCCGCGACCGTGACGTCGATGCGGCCGGTGTACACCTGGGCCGAGGATGGAACCGCGAGCGCCAGGGCGGCGCACACGAGCCCCATCAATCGAACCATTCTCAATCTCATCTTCAACCCTCCCTCGGAGACAACAGCTAACAAACGGTCGAACGAGCGATCGTGACGACGAACGAGTGAACCTTGGGAATCGCGCCGCGAGACTGCAGCACCTGGGAACGACGGTTTCGCCGAATCTCAGACCGCCCGGCGAAGGCGCCCATTCTACTCCGGGTTGGACAGAACCGTAAGGTTCTTCCCAAGACCGAACGGCGTCCCCAACCGCAACGCGCGCCTGTGCAAGCTGCGGCCCAGCCTAATTGTGCTTTATTTTCTTATAATTACAGCGAGTTTAGCGGTGGAGTATACGTCCGCTCGGATCGGTGGATCCAAGCGCTGGGATCAGCAGGCAGCAGGCGGCAGGCAGCAGGCAGTAGATCACGCTATCACGCTGCAGCGGGACAGCTGGACTCACTGCCCGCTGCCCGCTGCCAGCTGCCGGCCACTCCCGTCAGAACAGATACGACGCGCGCAGCCAGATCGTGTGCGCGTTGTAAGGCCGGTAAAGGTAGCGGAGCGTAAGAAAGGCTGGTTGCGCGACGCCCGTCAGCGTGGCCGGGCTGAACGCGTAATCGTCCACGCTGTACTTCTCGTACCAGTACACGAGGCCGGCCGTGACGTGGCGGCTCAGCGAGTACCTGGCGTCGGCCGACACGTGGCTGCGGGTGTTCATGACCGGCGGCAATTGCGACACGGCCGCCAGCGTCGTGTTCGGCGCGAGGCCGTAGATGTACACGGACCGTGCCCGGCTGAAGTCGTAGGCGACGCGGAGATCCGTCTTCGGCCAGAGCTTCAACAGATCGGCCGATGCCGTCAGCGTGTGGACGCGATCCGCGCTGTCGGTCGTCCAGTCGCGCGTGGGGTCGTCGAACTGCGGACCGGGATTCGCCTGCCGCGATCGCTGCAGCGCCGTGTACTTCTCGTACTGATACGACGCGCCTGCCGACACCGCGTCGCCGGGCACGAAATCGAACCCGACCGACGCGCCGCTGTTGTTGTTGCTCCGCAGCCCGAACACGCCGCCGGGCCGACCTTCCCGGCCGACGAAGACCGTCCCATTCAGCGAGAACGGTGACGCGGGCGTCACCATCACAATCGTGGAGAACCGGTCCGAGTTGCGATCCGAGACGTCGAACTGCCGCAGCGACACCTGTTCCCCGATGTCGTCGAGCGTCTGCTCGTCGAGGCCCCGGCCCACTCGTTTCCCGTGCTCGTAGACGGTGCGCACCGTGAGCCATGCGATACGGGTCGCGTCCACCGACAACCGCACCGTGTGTTCGGTGGTCGTGTCGAAGGTGCGGAACGTCTGATCGACGGCCTCACGCGTATAGCCAGCCCGGAACGCCGCGTAGCCGATCGGCGTCCAGGAGGCCTCCAGATCCAGGGTCTTGCGCGTGAAGCTGTACGGACTCGTCTCCCCCTCGGCGAACGCGGCCACGGTCGTGTCGTACGCCACGGTGTTGGCGAGGTGAAACACGGGCGTGCGGTTGTCGAAGTCGTACGAGCGGAACCGCGCGTTCAGCCACAGACGCTGAACCGGCCGGGAGTTGAACGAGAACGCGGTCGCCGTCACCCGCGCCTTCGCGTCGGCGGTGGGCCGATCGAGAGGAATCGGGGCGAGCGCGGTGTTGCTCGTGAATGGAACGAGCGGCTGATTCTGCGACCAGTTGCCCAGCGACACGAACGCGGTTGCCTGGCTGCCTGCCGGCAGTTTGACCACCCCGCTGACCGAACCCGCGTTCAGGTCGCTGTCGGGCCAGAGCGCCATGCGTCCCTGCGCTGGGCCGGCGGTCGGCGAGTCGCTGATACGCAGCGGGTTGTCCCAGGCGAGCGTGCCGACGCGGTTGCGGAACAGCGAGCTGTCGTACCCTACACGGACTGCGCCACGATCGTTCGTCCATTCCGCCGCCGCGCCGAACTCAGTCGTGCGCGTGTCCACCGGCGCCTCGAGCTCGACGGCATT
>Ga0156223_146_pt1 | contig 60842 bp, 55 predicted proteins | sample RifCSPlowO2_12_FD_107871 | JGI IMG/M metagenome (GOLD analysis project Ga0156223, IMG submission 107871) | Acidobacteria bacterium RIFCSPLOWO2_12_FULL_66_21
CGGCCGGTAGATCGCCGGATCGGCGATCCCGTCCCCGTCGTAGTCCCCCGGCACCGGCACGTCGCCCGGCAGGCCCCACTGGACCGCCGTGTGGCTCGTGTAGTTCGCACTCGACTGGAGGCTGTTCCACGTCCACGTGGGGGGGTGGACGTACGTGAGATCTGCCTTCCCGTCGCCGTCGAAATCGAGCGCCGTGGCCGAGAGCGACGCCGCATTCACGGTCAGCATCGCGGCATTACTGGTCGCCGAGCCGACGCTGTTGGTCGCCACGCACCGATACAGAGTGCCGTTCAGCGCAATCGTCGCGCCCGCCACGGTCAACGTCCCGGTCGCCACGCCGCTGTACGGCGCCGTATTCGTCAGACTCGTGAACGACGCGCCACCGTTCGTCGAGGTCTGCCACTGATAGGTCGGCGCGGGATTGCCGCTGGCGGCCACGGTGAACGTCGTCGTCTGCCCGATGATCACGGCCTGACTCGCCGGGTGCGTCGTGATCGCCGGCGCGGTCAGTCCTGATCCGTCGCTCACGGTCCAGACGCGCGTGGCCGTGAGGACGCTGGCCAGGGCGGCGCGGACCGCGGGTGTCGGATCCCGCACGGTGACCTGGAGCTGATGCGCACCGGCGCCGATCGCGCCGCCGTCGAACGACGGGCCGGCGCCGGCAACCGCGCCGTCGACGCGCCAGACAATCTCGAGATCGTGCGTCAGGGGCTGGGGCACCGACACGCTGAAGGTCTGCTGCCCGCTCACGCTCGACTCGGACGGCGACCATCCATCGATTGGCGAGACGAGGTTATAGAAGCGCCGGATGTGTTGCTCGACGTTGATGGTCTCGAACGGCCGTCCGAGGCTGCGCATCTTCGAGTTGAACGTCGGCCGGAACAGCTCCGTATCGCAGTACGCGGCACCGGCGTACGCGCCAGGCAGATCGTCGGCCGTGCCGGAGGTCGGCAACGGCGTCGACGCCGCAATCCAGACGCCCCATTTCATGCTGTCGCGATTCGTGTCCTTCGTCGCATTGACCGCCGCCGGCTCGAACGACGCGTTGCACGAGGGCGGCGGCGGACCGCCGTACTCGTCGGCCAGCAGCGCAAACGAATGCCCTGTCTCGTGCAGGACCAGCTCGACGACCGCCGGATGCATGGATGCAACCGCCACCGCGCCGCCCGATCCGCCGTACTCGCCATCGTTGACCACGACGATGACCATGTCGCGGGCGTCGGCCGCGATGCCGCTGGCCGCGAGCACGGCGTTGACCTTGCTCTGATTCACGCAAATCAGGCGTTGGATGCCGGAACAGTTGTAGGTCGCGTCGAGCGCGGTGTCCCGATACACGCCACTGGCGGGATGGTCGACACCAGACTCGGCGCTCGTCACGTCGATCCGGCGCACGTTGAAGAAGCGCTGGTACTCGCGATGCGGTTCCTGCTGGAACATCCCCGTGACGAACGTCTCGACGTCCGCCGCGTACTTGCCGGACGCGATGTCGGCTGCCGAGTACCCATCGCCGAGAATGACGACGTCCACACGGTTGGCGCTGCTGCCGTTGTTGCGGATGATCGACACGGGTTCGGCATCCACCCGGATGCCGACGATCGCGAGGGCAGCCACAATCGCTGCGGTGCGCAGTCCATGGCGAAGCGACGACGTCGAGTCCGCCTTGCTCATGGCCGGCTGAAGGGCACGCTGCCGAGGCCGCGCAGGACGTACTCTTGTCCGTTCCAGTCGGGCGCGTAGATCCGCAACTCCGCCGGCGCGGCGCGGTCGGGAATCCACACGATCAGGTCGGCTTCGGCGCGATAGAACACCTGTCCGTGCAGCATTCCGGAGTCGTCGGGCTGTTCGCTGCGGATCAGCCGCGGATCCTTGAGTCGCTGCCAGCCCAGCTCGCGGCCTTGCGCGTCGACGGCGATGACCACGAGATCGTCTGGAGAGAGTTGCGGGTCACGCTCGCGGACGGGCGAAAAACTCACCGTCCGGCGTTGAACGAGATCGAATCGGCTGGAGGTGACGTCGCGTGCGGCCATCAACGAGCTGACCGTCGCCGGACCGCTGACGGTCCACCGGATGATGACTTCCGTCGCGGGGCCGGCGTCGGGCGCCAGCGCGGAAAGGGCCGGCATATCCTTCAGGACCGTCGACGCCATTCGCTGCGGCGGCGCGGCCGGGGACACTTGATCACCGGTAGCGGGAACGACGATGGCCGCTGCGAGCACGGCGCTCGCCATCACAACTATGCGCGCGGCACGGAAAGAGCAGAGTGCCCGCCCGGCGACGCGTGTCTGAGCGCTGTGGCCCGGTATAGCGTCGATGGCGCCGTCTGAGCGGCGAAATGGGGACACCGCGAGCCTCCGTCCTGGCCTTCGAACCCGAGGTTGAATCTGGCACACCATCTTACCGCTCGCGGGGGAAGGGCCGGGCTCTCGAACGGAGTGTCTGGGCCGGCACGCGCCCTCACGAGGGCGCGTGCCGGAAGAGAAAGGACCGGAGCGGGCTTGTACGTCCTACCGCCAGCGTTCGTCGTCAATCACGCGCAGCAGGGGGCTGTCGGCGGGCAGACCCCACTGTCTCTGCAGGGTCCCGCCGCTCGACAGGCGCACGTACCACGTCCCGGATGCGGAACGAAACACCGTGGGATCCGACAACCCGTCACCGTCATAGTCGTGGGGCACCGCGGTGTCGCCCGAGAGGCCCCACTGCACGGAGATCGGGCGATAGGACGTGAGCGCATCGACGGCGAGCCACTGACCCGTCGACGGGCGGTACACACCCAGATCCGCGCGGCCGTCGCCGTCGAAGTCGGCGGCCACCGGCACATCAGATGGCAGGCCCCATTGCTTGACGAGCGTCGTTCCGTACGGCGTGGTCGTCAGCTTCAGATACCACTGGCCGGTCGACGGGCGGAACACCGCGAAGTCGGCGCGACCGTCGCCATCGAAGTCGGCCGCGAACGGCGTGTCGGACGACAGTCCCCACTGGGCGGTGGAATACGAACCGTAGTTGGTGCTCGACCGCAGCACCCACCACTGACCCGTCGATGGCCGATAGACTGCCGGGTCGGTCCGGCCATCCCCGTCGTAATCCGCCGGCATGGGCACGTCTGTGCTGAGGCCCCACTGCAGGACGCGCGACGCGCCGCTGGCCGATTGCCGGATGTACCAGTTTCCCGAGGACGGCCGGTAGACCGCCAGATCGGTTCGCCGGTCGCCGTCGTAATCCCCCGGCACGCGAATGTCGCCGTTGAGGCCCCACTGCGGCTGGGAGAACGTCGCGTAGCCCGTGGACGAGTACCGGGTGTACCAGACGCCAGTCGAGGGACGGAACACGGTGATCTCCGAGCGGCCGTCGCCGTCGAAGTCGGACACCGCCGTCGACGGCAGGCGAGGACGCTGCATGACGGGGACGTCGCTCGACAACCCCCACTGGACGGTGGACGTGGCGCCCGTCGCGAGGGCGTACGAGTACCAGAGCCCGCCCGCCGGCCGGAACACACAGAGCTCGAGAACGGCGTCCCCATCGAGATCGAGAGGCACCGGCACGTCACCGGGAGCGCCGAACCCCACCGCGAAGGAACCGGCCGCGGTGCGGGAGCCGTACCACGCGCCGTTCGACGGACGGAACACGACGAAGTCCGCCTTGCCGTCGCTGTCGAACTGACCGGCAATCGGCACGTCGCCGGTGAGCCCGAACTGCGTCGTGGTCGTCGTGCCGTTACTGGAATTCGAGATGAACCACTGGGCCGTCGACGGCCGGAAGACCGCGACATCCGTCTTGCCGTCGCCGTCGAAGTCCGCGGGAATCGGAATGTCGCCACGGATGCCCCACCCACGCGTCGCCTGTCCATTGATGAACCAGCTGGCGAAGACGCTGTCCGTCGTGCGGAAGACCGCGGCGTCAGCGGCGCCGTCACCGTTGTAGTCACCGGGGACGGGAATGTCGCCCGCACGGCCCCACTGGACGGTGGTTATCCCGTTGACGAACCACTGGCCGGTGGACGGCCGGTACACCGCGATGTCGGCGCGCCGATCCGCGTTGTAATCGGCAGGCACGGGGATGTCACCCGGCAGACCCCACTGCACGTTGGACTGCCCCTGGACGAACCAGATCCCGTTCGACGGCCGGAACACCGCGATGTCCGCCTTGCCGTCGCCCGTGAAGTCGCCGGCCACGGCCGGCGGCGTCGTGGCGGCCCCGATCGTCCACCCCTCGTCCTTGAAGATGTTCTTCGTGACCGGCCCAACGTCCGTGTACACCGTGTTCGAATTGAGGGCCCACGCCATCAGCCCGTTCGGCGTGCCGGCGTACGTGTCGTAGTCCACGTGGGAGTAGCTCGATCCCTGCAGCCACCCGTTGTCGCTGCTGATGCCGTAACGCGTCGTGAAGTTCTGCGTCTCGAGCTTCGCGTTGCTCTGGTTCGTGCCATTCCAGTACGTGTTGTTGCTGGTCAACTGCGCGTGCAGCTCCGCTGACGGTCGCGCGATGTTCAGCAGCGACGTGCCGCTCACGCCGGCGACCGCGAAGCGGTCGTATATGTATGGGTTGCTCGAGCCGAGATTCCCGATGCCGCCACTCGACGTGAAGCGGCCGAAAAAGCCGAGGCCGTGCCCGACTTCGTGCAGGACCACGGTCATGAAGTTGTACTTGCCCGAAACGCCGGTTCCCGACGTGCCGAACTCCCAGTTCGTGAACGAGCTGTTGAAGCTGGCGTTGATCTCGGCGGTCTGGCCGCCGAGAGACGCACAGAAGGCCGACCCGTTGATCTTGTCCGCCAGGGCCGCGGCATAGAAGGTGCTGGCCACGCCGCCCGAGACGGTGCACCCGACGGTCGCCCCGGCGCTGCCGAGGATTCCTGAGCCGAGCGGCGTCCAGTTCGCGACAACGCGAATGGGCGCCGGGGACGTGATCGTACTCGCCCAGATGTTCACGGCCGCCTGAAACGCCGCCTGCGCCTCGGCGCTGAACCCGTTATAGGTCACCTGGAAGGTGGCCCCGGCCACGTGCTCCCCCGCCGTGAGACTGCGGAGCGCGTCACCCTTGGGTCCGTACGAGTAATTCAGATCGCCCGGCATCGCATAGAGAACGTCCATCGGCGGGGTGAGGGTCTGCGGCTGCGAGGTCGCCACGCGCGATTGTCCGTGAGCAGGGACCAGGCAGACGCCAGCGAGGAGCAGGCACACCAGGGGCGCGAACCGATTCAACAGCCGCATACGACACTCCATTCGTGAGCATAAACAGAGGTGTACGAGATGAACCTAGACCGTCCCGGAGGGGGAATGTATTCTCAATCCGTACGGCTGTGCTGTCAAGCGGGATTTGGCGTCGGATTTGGCGTCGGGATTTGGCGTCGGACGTCTCGCGGGGCGCGACGACCGCGGAACTCCTGGCCGACTTCCTAACCCTGTCAGAACAATTCCCCCTGATGGTTCGCGACGAAACCGGACGCACGATTGACGGGTGTCATGTTCAGATGTAAAATGACACCTATGGTCAAGACGCAAGTCTATCTTGGGCCCGAGGAACTCGATGCGCTTCACCAGGTGGCCGCACGTTCGGATCGAAGCGTGGCTGACCTGATCCGCGAGGCCATCCGGCGAGTGTGGCTCCGCCCGGCACGAGAGGGTCCCGTCGGCATCTGGAACGGAAAGCCCAGGCGCACGTCAGTCGATCACGACAGCATCTACGACAATCCGTAATGCGCGCAGGCGAGCTCGTGTTTGTCGATACGGGCGCCTGGATCGCGCTGGCGCTCACTCGCGATCCCCTGCATCCGCGGGCAGCTGAAACCTGGGCGCTGTTGGCCAGCGCCGGCGCGAGGCTCCACACGTCGGTGTCCATTGTCGTTGAGACGTTTACGTTCCTCGACCGCAATGCGGAGCGCAACGTCGCGCTCGCGTGGAAGGATTCTCTCGAGGTCGTGCCCAGGCTTCGCGTGTTGCCCTGCACGTCACGGGACCTGAAACACGCCTGGAAATATTTCGAACGTCCCGACTTTCACAAGCTCTCGGCGGTCGACGCCCTGAGTTTCGTTCTGATGGCTCAGCGGCGAATCCGTGTCGCCTTCGCGTTCGATGGCCATTTCGCCACAGCAGGCTTCCGGATGGTCGGATGATGATCGCGTGGGCAAAATTGCGCCCCGGCTCGACAGCGGGCTTCGGGGTGAACGCGGGCGCTGAACCCGTTGTACGTCACCACGAAGGTGGCTGTCTGTCAGGCCGTTTTGGCACCGCCACGATCAACACCAGCGGCAGGAGCATCGCGAGGGCGACCCAGAGCTCCAGGTGCCGAACGAACGCCTCGAGGCGCGCGACGGCCCGAGATTTGTACATCGGCACCCCCACCCCGAGCCAGCCGTCCGGTCCGGCGGTGCCATCGACGGCCACGATCCGAACGCGACGTCCGGGGAGCTGCTCGCGCTCGATGCGCCACGCGATCCAGTGGTTGCCCGGATCGGCACCCGTGTACAGGAGACGGCGGGCGGGGTCTGTCACGGACTCGACGGCCACAGAGTTCCCCGGGTGCGTGGGATACCCACTGAGCAGGATCACGAGCGGACGCGGCGCTTGAAAGGCGGTGGACGTCAGCTCGCCTTGATGGGCACCCTCGCCGCTCCACGACCCCCAGTAAAAAGATTCAGGCGGCGGTGGCACAGGAGCAGGAGTGCCCTCGTACGACCAGGCGTCCCCGCTTGCCGTCATTCGCGCGCGAGGACGCAGGTTGTACGGCAGGACGGCGAGAAAGTCCGGACGATCGAGCATCGGACGGATAGGACCTTCTGGAAATGGCAGAAAGGCGGTGAGTTTCCTGTCGGGCGACGCATCGCTCAAGTACGTGACGACGTTGTGCTCGAAGATGCGGCGGACGCGCTGGTAGTCCTGCATCGCGTCGAAGAAGGTGAAGTATCGCGCCACGTGCGCGCCGAGGATGAACGCGGCGGTCGCGAGGAGCACGAAACGCGCGACTCGCCGCACCGTTCCACGCGCTTCGCGCAGCAGACCTGCAATCGCCATCAGGCTCAGGACGCTCGTCCACAGGCAAATCGTCCCGTACCGTGAGGCGACATACACGACGCCGCTTCGCCCGAAGGCGAGGATGGCCACGTTGCCCAGCACCATCAACAGGATGCCCGCCATCAGCAGCAGCCGCCGATCGTCCCCCTTGCGCCAGTAGAGCCACAACGCGAGCACGATCGGTCCGAGGACGATCGCCATCACCGCCGGGAGCCATCGCGCCTGGGCCGGCACGAGCGGATCGAGGATCGGGAATACCAGCGCGAAACCCGACCAGCGCACCAGCTCGACCGGTCCGCGCATGGCAGCGTCGGGCGGGTGGACGCTCTGGTACCCATTCAGGTACGCCAGCGAGACGGCGAGGCCGATGGCCACAAACGCGAACATCTGAGCCCACTCGCGTCTGGCGGCGAGCACGCCGGCAACGGACCGCCGCTCCACGACGGCGCGCAGGAACAGCAGCAGGCCGACCGCGGCCCACGACGTCAGGCCCGAGGCGATCGATCCGGTGCTCACGGCGCAGGCCGCCGCGCACCCGATCACACCTGGCCACGTGAGGCGCGGGGCGAGCGCGATCCAGCAGACCGCTGCGACGACCGCGCCGACCAGTGTGTAGAACTCCCCCTGAAAGCCCCAGAGCATGTTCTCGAACTGGCAGGTGGACGCCAGCACCACGACGCTTGCCGCAACGAGCCAGACAGGCTCGCCGAGGCGGCGGATCGTGTACGCCCAGATCGCGATCATCGTTCCGGCGAGCAGCGCGCTCAGGAGCAGGCAACCGAGGAGACTGCCTTCACCGAAGATGGTGTACACGAGCAGGAAGAGTAGGCGGGCGACCGGAATCCGGTGCTCCATGTGCTGGGCGACGAGCGCCGGCCAGTCGAGGAATCCGGCACGGTAGGCGGCGAGAAAGCCGAAGAGGTCGGCCCACTCGTCCCAGAACGGCACGCTCACGAAGAAGCGCCGGACCCAGAACGCCTGCGCGCCGAAGGCCGCGAGTCCCGCGAGGAGCGCCACGCCAAGCGCCCGTGAGGAGCGGACCTGTGACGGGGCCGCGGGTGCCGACCTCGCTGCGGGTGCCGGCATCACGGTTTGACGCCGACGACGAGGAACTGCTTTCCGAACAGCCGCCACGCTGGCCGCAGCCTCAGATACAGGCGCACGGTCCAGAGGGGCGGATTGCGGTCGCGCGCCATGGTGTAGGGAAGAAACCGCGCGAGGCACTCCTCGATGCCAAAGCCGGCCAGCTCGAGCCCTTCGGCGAGCGACCGCTCCGAGAGCGGCAGATAGTGGTCCCAGAAATCCCAGTACGCGCCGGGCAGCGTGCGGATGTTCGGCCCGAGACAGATGAGGCGTCCACCAGGTTTCAGACACCGCCAGGCTTCGCGCAGCGTGCGGCCGAGACTGGTCTTGTCCGGCAGGTGCTCGAAAAAGTTGCTCGTAAATATGGTATCCAGCGCCCCATCGTCGAGCGGCCAGCGCTCGGAGCAGTCCTGGTGCAGGAACTCGATTCCCGGGGCCAGCCGGGCGCGGCTGGCGGGGTTGAGGTCCATGCCGTACTTCCGCCGCGCGCGGATCTGATTCACGAATTCTCCCCAACCGCAACCGAGCTCGAGCACGGTTCCGTCTTTCGGGACGTAGCGCTGGAAGAACGATTCGGTCAGGAGCGTCCACACACGCCAACGGTAGCCGGCACGGTCGCCGAACCGCCGCTCGTAGCCGCGCTCGAGCTCCGCCTGTTGTTCGAGGCGCCCGTGTGTGGACATCACGGACCCTCGGCGGTGAACGCGGGCGCGCGCCGATACTGCGCGAACGAGATCCCGTGTCGATCGCGCTCCGACAAGATCGGATCGGCAATCGGCCAGGACACGCCGATCTCGGGATCGTCCCAGGCAATGCTGGTTTCCGCGGACCGCGTATAGAAGCCCGTTTGCTTGTATTGCACTTCGACGCGCTCGGTGAGCGCCTGGAATCCGTGCGCGAACCCGACCGGCACGAAGATCTGACGCGCGTCCTCGGCGTTCAGCTCCACGCTGAACCAGCGGCCGAAGGCCGGCGATCCCACCCGGAGATCGACCACCACGTCGAAGATGCGGCCCTGTGTGCAGCGCACGAGTTTCGCGAGCGGCGCGGACAGGTCCTGGTAGTGCAACCCGCGCAGCACACCGCGCTCGGAGCCGGAATGGTTCTCCTGGACGAAGTGCAGCGCGAGACCGGCCAGCGCGTAATCGCGCTCGTGCCACGCCTCGAGGAAGAAGCCGCGCGGGTCGCGATTGTAGGGGGTATCCACGAGCAGGACGCCCGGGAGCGGCGTCCTCGTGACCGTTATTTTCATGGACCTGACATACTCCGGGTGCGCGCCGCGCGCACGGCGGGCTGGCGCGACGATCCTAGCAGAAAACGGGGTGCGCTATAATTCGCCGGTCACTTGCGATCGGCCCGTTCCCTTCCTGTCCTCGCCGCTGCGCTGCTCGGAACCGTGCTCGCCGGGACCGTGGCGATCGTACTGTCGATGCGCGTCGAGGACCTGCGGGACAGCCCACTTTCCCCCGACCGGCCGGATTGGGTCCTGACCGCCCTGCCGCTTCATCCCGTGCCGGGACTGACCGTACAGCACCTTCTCCTGTACCCGACCAATGTGGCCGCCGTGACAGGCCGGCAGGAGCTCGACATCGCGTTTGCGACCTTCGGGAAGCGCGTCCCGATCGTTCTGGGGACGCTCAGCGTCGGCGGGTGCGTGTTCTCCGTGCCTCCCGGTACGCGCGTCGAGAACAACGCGCTGGTCCGATTCATCCGCTCGCTGCCGTGTCCAGACACGAGCGTGAGCGGTCCCGGGTTGATGGCCCTGACCATGTCGGTGCCGAGCGGCGATCCGCTCGTCGTGTGGACGTCCCGCCCCACGGCGCCCGCATCGGACCCTGATTTGATCTTCGCGGAGGGCGCAGACGTCACGACGCCACGCCTCGTGCTGCGCGGGCGGTACGTCGATCGCCGCGCGCCGTCACGCGTCAGGCGCGTGCACCTGCTCAACTTTCTGTGGCAGTTCTCTTCGTATCCCTACTGGATCGGCGGCGTGCTTGCCGTCGCCGGCCTGTTTTTCTTCGCCGGCGCGCTTCTGCTCTTCGGTTCATTCGACGGCCTGCGCGTGACGACAACCACCGGACTCGGCGCGGGATCCGTGGCACTCTCGCTGGGGATCCTGTACGCCGTGCTGGTCCCGCCCTTCCAGGCGCCCGACGAGCCCGATCATTTCCTGGCGTTCGCCGATCTGGCGGCGCGGCCCGAGCTGGCGCAGCAGGCGGCGGAGCTGGCGCGGCTCGGCCACTTCGAACGGATCAAGTTCCATCTGGACGAGCGGTTCCGTCCCGTCGACGTCGAACGTGCGTACCCGGTGGCGTGGAACGCGGACATCTTCCCGATGCCCATCGCCGGGCGGAGCCGGACGACCCAGGCGCTGTGGTGGTGCGTCAGCCAGGTGACGCGCGGCCTCGATGCGCCCGCGACGCTGCTCGCGCTGCGTCTCGCCAATGCCGCGGTGTTCGCGCTGGCCGTGGGCGCCGGCGTCGCCATCCTGGCTGCGCACGGTGCCGGCGCGGGCGCCTTCATCATCTCGCTCGCCTTCTTCCTGGTCCCCGCGCTTCCGTTTTTCAGCGTTCCTGTGTCGGAATACGCGGTGCTGACCTCGACGTATATCGCATTCGCGTCGGTCCTCGCCGCGCTCTTTCTCGACGGCCCGCGCACGCACCGGCTCGGCTTGCCGATCGGGATTCTTGCGGCATTGACGATCGCCGGTGGCCGATCGGGGACGCCGATGCTGGCGCTCGTGGCAGCGGCGCTCGCCGGGAGGGTGCTCCTGGGCACGCGGGGCACGCTGGGCCGGCGCGACGGCGCGCGCCGCGCCGCGATCTTCTGGATTGGCGCGGCACTCGGCGCCAGCCTGTTGATCCCCGCAACGGGCGAGGCCTACAGCCGGGGCCTCTGGCCGGGCGATGCCGGGAGCCTGCCGCCGTGGTTCAAGGCCGCCGCCGAGGGCGTGCGCGATCGATCGTGGGTCCTCGCGCTCCTGCTCCCGATCGGCATCGTCGTCGAGGTCGCCGCCGGGGAAGTACGCAGGATCGCGGGTGACAGACTGAAGCGCGCTCGCGCGGTCGTCGTGAGCGGCGTCGCGTATGTCGTCGCGGCGGCTGTTCTGGGAACCGCGGTCGCGTCGCTGGCGATCGACATGCCGACCCTCACGTACTTCAGTCCGGGATCGCGGCCGCCGCTCGACGAATATCTCCGGGCAACCCTCTCGTCGATCGGCACCCTCGTTCGCCTGCGCCATCACGACCTGCTGCTCTCGACGTTCTTCTGGACGGGGTTCGGATGGCTCGACACGCTCCTCCCGGTCGCCGTCGTCACCTCGCTTGTGGTCATCGCCGGCGGCCTGGGCGTCTGGCTCCTCGTGCTCGTCGGACGGAGGAGCGACGAGCGGCGCGGCGCATGGCTCGCGCTGTTCGCCGCTGGCTGGACGGCGGCGGTTGTCCTCGACACGCTCGGCTCCTATTTCCTCCAGCGCAACCTGCACGGTCGATACCTCGTCGGCGCGTACCTGTCGTCGCTCGCCATTGTCTGGACGGCCCCGATCGTCTGGCGGCTCACCGCCGGCCGTGCACCGCACCTCTCGCGGAGGATGGCCGCGGCCGCACTTGCCGCCTGCGCCGCGCTGCACGCCTTCGCCCTGAGCGTCATCCTCACGCGGTATTTCTGAGAGCTGTCAGCTATCAGCTCTCAGCTTCCCCCGCTGGAAGCTGGAAACTGGAAACTGGACGCTGGCCCCCGACCTCATCTATAAGACCGCCTGGTTCTCAACTGAAAGCTGAAAGCTGAGAGCTGAGAGCTGACACCTGGAATGCCGCCTGTGCTAGAATGACGCGTTCCCCCTCAGCTGTTTCCCGAGGAGTTCCTGAATGTTCGTATCAAGTCTCCGGCGAAGGTGTCTCCGGGCGTTGGGCCGTTCGATGGCACTCGCCATAGTCGTGCTGGCGTGCGTCACGATCACGGGCGCGCAGTCACCCGCCGTTCAACATAAAGACATCACATATATCCTCCCGCTTTGGTCCAATTTCCCGAGCGCCTCGCCATCGGACATCGATGCCGAGGTGGCGTACCTGAGGTCCAATGTCGGCGAAGGGTCCTACGTGAAGGTCGGCTTCACCGCGTACGTGTTCGTGGACATGTCGAGCTCGACGGTGAACATCGATGACCCGGCCGCCGTCCGCACGGCCCTCACCTCGACGTTCGCGCAGATCGACAACTACGTCGCGCGGGCAAAGGCCGCTGGGATCCCGCTCGCGCTGAATATCCTGACTGCGGTTCGCGAGAGAACCGACGCCGTGCAGGCCGCCGCCGAGGCGGAGGACCTGCGCAACATGCAGTGGTACAGCGCCGACAACGGCGTCGCGAGCGGCTGGTTGAGCCATTCGCGCTACGCGCGCAAGTCGATCGCGGTCCAGGAGAAATACGTTCGCGAGATCGGCCGGTATCTCGCCCGGAAGATGGCCGAGGAGCCGGGGACGCTGGTGGCCGCGAGCGGCGATGGCGAAGTCGAGCTCTCGTACGGCCGGTCATCGATCGTGTGTCCGATCGGTAAGAACGACCCGGTTGCGTGCCCCGTCGAATACACGGACGCGACTTCGCAGCTTGCCGACTACTCGCCGTTCGCCGTTGCCGAATTCCGCGACTGGCTTCGCAACGCCGGCTTGTACGCGGCCGGCCAGGCGTACGCGGGAGAGGGATACGAGCTCGCGATCCGCTACTCCGGCGATGCGACTCCCGGCACGGACGAAGGCGGCGACGGTCACACGTTCAACGGCGATTTCGGCACGTCGTTTACGAGCTGGAACCTGCGGTTTGCCGATTGGGCTCTGGCAGACTGGAGCCCGGGCTCTCTGCTGCCGGATCCGAAGGCGATCCCGTCGATCGGCGGAACAATCACCGATGCGGGCGCGAGCTCCGGACGCTTCGACGCCCCACGAACCCGCACGCCAGGCAACGCCTGGTGGGAGGCCTGGTCCCTCTTCCGCCAGACGATGATCGCGCACCACAACAAGGACTTCGCGAAGTGGATCACGACCACACCGCTCGATTCCACAGTCCCGGCGGATCCGGTCGCGAATCCCACTGTGCCAACCGACCGGTGGTTCTCCTATCAGATCCCGACCGACTATCTTTTCGGGAGCACACCCGCGAACCCGAACTTCCGGTTCGTGACCTCGGCAAGTCCATTGTGGAGCGCTGACGTGTCGCCGTACGGCGGCATGGGCGTCACCGCGTTCAACATCAACTTCGGCGGAGCAGGCGCAAACGGCCCTTACGTCAAGACGCTGCAAGGCCTCGCGCCGGCGATCGGGGCGCGGAACGTCCGCTGGGCCATCCTCGAGTGGAACCCCTCCGAGCCCGTCTCATCGGACCGGAAGGTGTACGACGACGAGATGCCGCTCGTCGAACGCTATCGGCCGTCTCTGCTCGTTCCGTACACCTGGGAGGTCAAGACCAAGGGCACCGCGTTCGAGAGCGCGTTGAAGGACCTCGTTGCGCGCATGGGTAGCGTCCCAGCCACGTGCACGTACTCCATTCCGGCCTCGGCATCGTTCCTGGCAACCGGCGGTACGGGTTCGATCGCGGTGACCGCGACCTCGACCACCGGAGCGGACTGCCCGTGGACGGCCACGTCCGATTCTTCGTGGCTGACGATTACCAGCGGCGCGTCCGGCACGAACAACGGGACCGTGAGCCTCACGATCGCGGCCAACGCGTCGGCGATCCGCTCGGGCACGATTACGATTGCCGGCCGGGCGACGACCGTCACTCAGGCGGCGCCCCCTGTCGTCATCACGTTTCCCAGCCGTCTCCAGGCCGGCCCTGACTTCGCCACAGACGTGATGCACGACGCCTGGGACATGGCCAACGCCGAGGACATCAGCCCCAATGCTGGAGCGACGGTCGGCTGGACCGATTTCGCGGTCTCCGGCGGCCTCGCTGGCGGGACGACCACACCGGTCGGCTCGGCGAACAACTCGACGATCGAGATGCTCTATCGCGGCAACTACGGGCTGGTGAATCCGGGCAGGAACGGCGTGAACCTGCCCATCGATACCGCGAAATATACAAAGCTCGCGGCCCGCATCAGCGACTCCGGAACCGGCGAAAACCCCCGGGTCTACTGGGCCCACCAGGCGTGGGGCGATCCCGCGGCGATTGACGCGGGCGTCGGCGCCGGCGCCGGACTCCGTTACCTGCCGCACACCGGACTCGGGTTCCGAATTCTGGCCGCCGACATGACCGAGAGCAACCTCGGCGTGCTCTGGACGAGCGGCGTGGCGCGCGGACTGCGCATCAACCTGAACAGCGAACACTCGGGCCAGCAGATGTTCGTCGACTGGGTCCGGCTCACGTATGGCGACGACATGCCCGGGGCGGCCGTGCAGGCGATCCAGTGGACCGGAGGGAGCGGCGCCGCGACGATCGACGTCATCGACGCCGGCGGCACGATCGTGAACGTCGCGGGCAGCGTGACCGGCGGGTCGTACAACTGGAACTACGGCGTGCTGCCGCCGGGCGCGTACACGCTGCGTGTGACGACCGCGGACGGCACAACCAGCGCGCAGGCCTTCACGATCAACGCACCTCCGGCCATCCGGGTGACCGACCCGTCGCGCACCAGCGGCGCGGACTACGCGACGACGGTGCTCGGGAATGCGTGGGACATGTCGTCGGCGAGCGACATTCAGGCGAGCGCGAACCTGTCGGACGTGACGTTCGCCGGCGGCCAGCTCAACGCGACCGGCAACTTCGACCCCAGCGTGACGCTGCTCAACAACAGCAACAACGCGACCGCGATCGACACGTCCAAGTACCGGTACTTGACGTACCGGATGCAGATCGACGACCCGTTCGACGGCGCCTCTGCCCTCGCCAGCGTGGCATGGGCGTCGACCTCCGCGCTCGACGCGGGCAGCGTCACGTTCACGCGCCCCGTCGTCATCTGGCCCGGGGCACACTCGTACACCGTCGATCTGGCCAGCCTGACCGAAGCGAACGGCGGCCTCGACCCTCGCTTCGGCGCTGAGCGGGTGCCGTGGACGACGAACAGCAAGAAGCAGTTCCGGTTCGACCCGCACGAGTACCCCTCGAGGGTGTTCCACCTGGACGACGTCAAGCTGACCGCTATGCCAGTTGCAGACGGCACCTACACGATCCACTACGCGGGAAGCGATGCCGACGCCGGCGACACCCCGACCGTCGCGCTCTTCTACGACACCGACCAGGATCCCTCGAACGGGAAGACTGCGATCGTATCCGGCCTGACGCTGAGCGCGTCCGGCGCCTACGCGTGGGACACGACGGGCGTGCCCCCCGGCACGTACTACGTGTACGCCGAAGCCAGCGACGGCGTGCAGAGCACCGGCGCGTACTCGGACGCCCCGCTGCAAATCGCCGCCGCGCCGTGCAGTTTCTCGCTGTCGGCGAGCACGGCCACCTCGCCGTTCACCGGCGGCAGCGGGTCGATCGTCGTGACCGCGGGGGCGACGTGCGGCGCCTGGTCGGCCGCGAGCAACGCGTCGTTCATCACGATCGTCTCCGGCGCATCCGGAACGGGCAGCGGAACGGTGTCGTACCTGGTGGCCGGCAACCCGTCGGGCCAACCGCGCACCGGCACGTTGACTGTGGCTGGTCTGGTGTTCACCGTTACGCAGTCGGGCGGTACCACGCGGGGAGATTTCAGCGGCGACGGTCGCGCGGATCGCGCGGTGTACCGGCCCGGCACTGGCACGTGGCTCATCGAAGGGCTCGCCGATCGCCAGTGGGGTCTCCCCGGCGACGTGCCGGTTGCCGGAGACTACGACGGGGACGGAACGTTCGACAGCGCCGTGTACCGGCCCGGGTCCGGCGTGTGGTACATCCGGAACCAGCCGGCCGTGCAGTGGGGACGCGCCGGTGATCTTCCGGTCCCGGCTGACTACGACGGCAACGGAACCACCGACGAAGCGGTGTTCCGCACCACGGATGGTGCCGGCGCCACGTGGTTCGTTCGCGGGCGGGCGCCGGTCGCCTTCGGGCTGCGTGGGGACATCCCGCTCCCCGGCGACTACGACGGCGACGGCAAGGCGGATCTCGCGGTGTACCGTCCGGGCACGGGCTGGTGGTACGTGGCGTATTCCGCCGGCGCTTACGGCACCGTCGGGAGCTTCCAGTGGGGCCTCGCCGGTGACACGCCCGTCCCGGGAGACTTCGACGGGGACGACAAGACGGACTTGGCGGTGTTTCGTCCGTCGTCGGGCACCTGGTTCATCGCATACTCCGCCGGGCACTACGCCACCAGCGGCGCGTTCGCGTTGGGCGCGGCAGGCGACGTGCCCGTGGCCCTGGACTTCGACAGCGACGGCGTGGACGACTTGACGATCTTCCGTCCCTCGAATGGCACCTGGTTCACCTACAACCGGATCACGGCTACCACGTCGAGCCAGTCGCAGGGGGCGCGCGGCGATCGTCCCGTCGCCGAGCGGCCGCGGATTGTCGTGCCGCCGGTGAGCGACTTCGACGGCGACGGCCGTGCTGACCTCACCGTCTATCGTCCATCGACGGGTATGTGGTACACGCGGTTATCGGCGACGAACTATGCGGGATCCACACAGCTCCAGTGGGGGCTGCCGGGCGATGTGCGCGTCCCTGGGGACTACGATGGCGACCGCAGGTCGGACGTCGCGGTGTACCGTCCGTCGAGCGGGGTGTGGCACATCCGATTCTCGAGCACCGGCTTTGCCACGAGCCGCGCGGAACAGTGGGGACTGTCGAGCGACCGGCCGGAGCCGGCCGATTACGACGGCGACGGCCGGACCGATCTCGCCGTGTATCGTCCGTCCTCCGGCACCTGGTTCGTGAAATTGTCGTCGAGCAACTACGCGACGTCCATCGTGATTCAGTGGGGACTCTCGTCGGACGTCCCGATGCCGGCGGACTACGACGGCGACGGCCGCGCCGACTTCGCCGTGTTCCGGCCGTCAACCGGCCAGTGGTTCCTGAAGCTCAGTTCCGCGAGCTTCGGCGGCGTCCTCGTGCGGCAGTGGGGACTGCCGAGCGACGTGCCGGTGGCGGCTGATTTCGACGGCGACGGCCGAGCCGACCTCACCGTCTACCGGCCGGCAAGCGGCGTGTGGTTCACGCTCGACCCGCTGCTGACGGTGCCCTCTTCGCTCGTGCAGTGGGGCTTGCCGGGTGACACGCCCGTGCCGAACGACTTCGATGGCGACGGCAAAGCGGACCGGGCGGTGTTTCGTCCCGCCAGTGGCGACTGGTACGTGCGCCTCTCGACCGGCGGGATCCTGCACCTCCAGTGGGGACTCAAGGGAGACTCCCCGCTGAGCGATGCGTTGGCAAGACTGGACGACGGGCGCTGACCGAAACGGATCAACCGTAATAGCGAAAAGGGGGCGGCTCATGAATCGAGCCGCCCCTTCTTCTTTATGCCGGCAGCACCACCTGTCGGCGCGCTCGGCCGTGTCTGACCTGATCTGCGCGCAATCGCCTCAGTCCATCCAGCGGTGACCATTCAGTCCGCGGCCGCATGATAGAATTTCTGCGCTAACACGCGCGCTGCAGAATGGAGGTGGCATGATTCTGGTCACAGGCGGGGGCGGGTATGTCGGAAGTCTTCTGGTCCCCGAGTTGCTCGCGCTCGGCGAATCGGTCCGGGTCGTCGACCTCTTCTGGTTCGAGCACCGGCCGGAGCCGCACGCGCGCCTCGAGTTGATCCAGGCCGACATCCGCGACGCGGACCCCGCCTGGCTTGACGGCGTGAGAGCCGTCATCCACCTCGCCGGCCTTTCGAACGATCCGACGGCTGACTTCGCGCCGGAGTTGAACGCCGAAAGCAACGTGCAGGCGACCCGCAGGATTGCCGAGATCGTGGCGCGCAGAAGCGAGGCCACTGGCGAGGATCTCCGGTTCGTTTTCGCGTCGTCGTGTTCCGTTTACTACACGGCCGCTCACGAATCGGACGCGGACGTGCGACCGAAACGCGAAGATTCGCTGGCCTCCCCTACCGCAAACTACAGCAAGACGAAGCGGCTCGCGGAAATCGAGCTGCTGAAACTCGGGGAGCAGTACCCGCACTTCTGCCCGGTGCTGCTGCGCAAGGGCACGCTGTACGGCCCGTCCCCGCGCATGCGCTTCGATCTGGTGCTCAACACGTTCACGTTGCACGCGTGGTTCCGCCGCGAGCTGACCGTGCACGGCAGCGGCGAGGCGTGGCGACCCCTGCTCCACGTCCGCGACGCCGTCGATGCGTACCTCTACTGCCTGGTGGCGCCGCTCGCGAAAGTCCGCGGCCAGGTGTTCAACGTGCTTCGGAAGAACTATCGGACGCTCGAGCTCGCACACTGGATTTCCGAAATTCTGGAACAGCACCGGCAGATCTCGATCCGGGTCAAACGTGACCGCTCGGTGGAGTTCGGCTCGCGAAGCTATTACGTGCTCGCCGACAAGATGGAGAGCGAGCTGGGCTTCCGCGCGGAGCGCGGAACCACGAAAGCGGTGCTGGACATCTGGGACGGACTCGAGGCGGGCAGTTACGGCGAGCGGCCGCAGGAGAACCCGGTGTACTTCAATATCCGGTGGTTCAAGGCGCACGCGCTGACGCAGTCTCCCGCCGCCGCCGCCGAGCCGCGATGACTGCCGTCGTGATCGGAGCCGAGGGACAGCTCGGGCAGGATCTCGTGCGCGCGCTCGGCGATCGGGCCGTCGGGCTCACGCACCAGGATCTGGACGTCACCGACGGCGTCGCCGTCCAGCAGGCAATCGCAAGCCGCAGGCCGGACTGGGTCATCAACACAGCGGCTTTTCATCGCGTGGACGACTGCGAGGTGAACCCGGCGCTGACCTTCGCCGTCAACGCCATGGGCGCGCTGAACGTGGCGCGCGCCAGTGCAGCGGCCGGCGCACGGCACGTGTTCTTCTCGACCGATTACGTGTACGGGGGCGGGAACCGGGGGCGCAATCATCCCTTCTCCGAGACCGATCCACCCTGCCCGATCAACGTGTACGGAATCTCCAAACTCGCCGGGGAACAGCTCGTGCTGCATGCGGCGCCCGGAGCACTGGTCATCCGTTCGGCGGGGCTGTACGGCACGGCCACCAGCCGGAAAGGCTGGACCTTTCCCGAGTTGATGCTGAATCTCGCGCAGAAACAGGACGTCGTGCGCGTCGTCGACGATCAGGTCCTGTCGCCGACGTTTACCGCGGATCTGGCGCGGCAGGTCATCGAACTGATGGACGGCGGCGCGGACGGCCTGATCCACGTGGCCAACGGGGGCGAGTGCTCGTGGTACGAATTCGCCAAAGCGACATTCGAGCTGACCGGCACGGCGGTGCGGCTCGAGCCCCAGTCCACCGCCGAGACGCGCCGGCGCGCGCGGCGTCCGCCCTATTCGGCGCTCGGCTGCGGGCGACTGCCGGCTCCCTTGCGTCACTGGCGGGAGGCCCTCGCCGACTACCTCCAGCAGAAGCGCCGCCGCTGACCGAAAGTCGCGGCCACCCCGAACGACCTCCGGGATCAGGCTCTCGATGCCGGGTCAGACCGGCACACGAAACGCCGGCTTCTCCAGGTATTGCTTCAGCGACATGCCGCGCTTGTCGCGCTCCGACAGGATGGGATCCGGGAGAGGCCACTCGATCCCGACATCCGGATCGTTCCACGCAAGCGTGCCCTCCGAGGACGGCGTGTAGAAACCGGTCTGCTTGTACTGCACCTCGGCCACGTCTGAGAGCGTCTGAAACGCGTGCGCGAAACCCTCGGGAACGTAGATCTGGCGCTTGTTCTCCGCCGTCAGCTCGACGCTCGTCCACTTGCCGAACGTGCGAGACCCGACCCGCAGATCCACCGCGACGTCGAGGATCCGCCCCAGGGTGCACCGGACGAGTTTCCCCATGGGCGCGGTCATGTCCTGGTAGTGCAATCCGCGCAGGACACCACGGCCGGATCGTGAATGCCCCTCCTGAACGAAGGTCATCGTCAGGCCGGCATCCGCATAATCGCGCCGGTGCCAGGATTCGATGAAAAACCCGCGATCGTCATGAAAGTAGTGCGTGTCGACGAGTACGACACCGGAAAGCGGCGTCTCGGTAACCGTGATCTTCATCAGCCGTCGTGACCTCCGTTGGTGGCGAAAACACAGCATCCTATCAGAAACGGATGTCCGGCGCCGACCGGCTCCTCGCCGCGCAGACCTCCGGCGTCCTTGGCATCGCGGTTGTCGGCGGCCGTGCCGGTTCGGTCCGGGAGCGCAGCCGTCAGCCGACGCGCGCGGCGATGTCGTCGCCGCCGGGCGAGGCGCTGCGGTTGGTGGAAGCCGAGAGTATTGCCGCGCGCGCGTACGAGCCGAGGAAGCGTTCCGGGATGTCGTGCTCGCGCACGCCGAACTCCGCCGTCCACCTGAGGAACGTGGCGCGGTCGGCGCCGGTCAGGTCTGGAAACGCGCGGAGAAGGCCACGAGTGTTGCCCAGAAGCGCGAGGGGCGTGCCGCAAGATGCCTCCGCCTCGCGTACGGACGACGGGCGCAGGCCTCGCTCCTGGATCGCCCGCGCCCGTCGAAAGCCGATCTACTGACGCTGGTCGTGCAGAACTCTGACCTGCAGGGCCTGCTGCGACACGTTCCCGAACGTGTCCGTTGCCGTCACCGTAATCGTATACAGACGACCGTCCATGTCGTTGCCTGCGCGGAGGGCCTCCAGGAACAGCGTCTTCGGCAGGGTGAGCGTCTGCGGCTGAGTCGAGAACGTCCCGTACTCATCGGCCAACCGATACGTCAGAGAGGCGATGCCTGACGGGTCGAAAGCCGAACCGGACAGGGTGATCGGTACGAACTTGCCGTTGGGGGGCCACAGCGTCGCCTGGCTCACCGTCACCGAGAGCGCCGGTCCCTCGGTGTCATCAGGTACAGCCGGCTCGAAAATCGCAAACGGGGACAGCGACATCGTCCGACCGCACACGACATTCGCCGCGGTGTCGAGCGTTTGGTTCGGCAGCTCCTCCCAGGCGCTCCCGTTCCAGTGGTTGAGTTTCAGCTGCGTCTCGTCGACGTAGCTTCCGTCCGGGTAGTTGACACAGACCGTGATCCCACCGGTGAAGCCCACCTCCGTGGTGATCTCATAGTAGGTCGCCGGATCCCCAAGCTGGAAACCAGATGGTGGCGTGGGCCCGACGGTCGAGGTTACGAGTGACGTGCTGCCCGTGCTGGATACTCCGTCGAATGTCAGCGTGACAGGCGCCGTCCCGGTCGTGGCATCCACCGGACTGGCGGTCACGGCTGAGCCCACGAATCCGATGCCGTACGGCCCGAAGTCCCACCCGATGGGAACCCGTGACACTGCGCCGCCCGAACTTGCCACGGTCACAAGGCCACCGTTGGCTGGGCAAGGCTGCCCAAGCCCCGGGGGTTCCATGCCTCCTCCGCCACCACCGCACATACCCCATGGATCCGCAACGTAGATTGTGTGTGCGGTCGACGTGCCGACAATGGCCATCTGCGCAGGCCTCACGAGGATCGTCCCTTGCCCCGGAAGCAGGACTGTCCGGGTGATGGGGGTCGCGGCGGGGTCTAACCACGAGATCGAGGCCCCCGTCCCGGACCATTCGTCGGCTCGGTACTCGGCCAGATAGATGAGCCCACCCGGCGCCACTGCAATGTCCGACAGCAGCGCGGACCCGGTCACCTCATTCAGGCTTTCGGTGACTCCCGTTTCTGGATTCAACAAGATCACGCCGTTGGAGCCGTTCGCGGACATTTCATCAATGGCACTGTTCCATCCGATGAGAATGCGGCCGTCCTGGTTGAGAGCCAGCGCCCAGGGCATCTGCCCTGGTGGCAAGCAATGGACGTTGGTCGTAGTCGCCATGTCGGCTGACAGGCGGGACACGCAGCCCTGGCCGAGCGCTGTGCGCATTGCCAGCAACACACTGCCGTCTCGGTCGACCGCAAGATCGTAGAGGGTCGCGCCGGGGTACGCCGGCCCGGGGCCATCAGGCATCCCGGTGGCAGCGACAATCCTCGTGACGCTTGCGGGATTCGCGACGCTTGGGGGAATTGAATTCAGCGGCTGGCCTGTGTGCGCCACGAACACCGACTCGAGGACGCCATTGTCGTCGTAGCGCAATGCCAGTCCCCGCGCTGCTGTATCGCCGTCCGGCCAGGTCTGCGTTGTGTTCCCAGTCGCCGGCGAACGGAGATCCACTACGGGTGGATTGCCGCGCAGCACTGCCAGTTGACCCAGCGTCTGTGTATGGGCCGTCGTCGGTAGACCGCACGCGATGATAAGGGCGAGCGCAAAGATCCCAGGAATTCTGCGTTCAAGTCGCATTAAGAAGCCTCCCGTCCGGGGGGCGACCCCGATCTGCGCGAAATCTATGCTTCGTTGAGGGCTGCTGTCAAACACCGTGAATCGCACCCTGTCGGAGCGCTGCGCGGCTCCGCGTCGCCAGGGTCCACAATCTTGTCAAAGCGCGCCGCGATCGTCAGCCGACGCGCGCGGCGATGTCGTCGCCGCCGGGCGAGGCGCTGCGGTTGGTGGAAGCCGAGAGTATTGCCGCGCGCGCGTACCAGCCGAGGAAGTGTTCCGGGATGTCGTGCTCGCGCACGCCGAACTCCGCCGTCCACCTGAGGAACGCGGCGCGGCCGGCGCCCGTCAGGTCGGGAAACGCGCGGCGAAGGTCAGGGCGTTGCTCGTAGATCGCCCGCCACAACCGCGTGATCGTCATGGAGGCGTCCCGGGGGGCGTCGATCGGCTCGTTCAGCCAGTTGAAATAGCTGCCGGGCGCGGCGGTCCGCAACGGATCCCCGAACCCCGTCGACGCGTCGCCGAGCTCGCGGTGGATCTGCCGCGCGAGGTCGGGAACCGGCACGCCGTTGTCGAAGTGCCCGTACGCGTAAGGCCAGGCCTTGGTCTCCTGGTACCCAGCCGCGTCCAGCAGCCTCAGATACTGCGCGTACAGCTCCGCGGCCGGTCCGGCGTCGGCCATTGTCAGGCGCGATGCGTACTTCGTGACGGCGAGCGGCTGGTCCGGATCGAAGCCGCTGAAATGGAAGAAGCGGCACGGTTCGCCGTCGACCAGGACGCGATCGCCGTCGAGCCGCACGTCGCGCTCGGGCAGGTTCCAGTAGGCCACATTCACCGCCGGGTCGCGCAGAACGTGAACATCTTCGAAGAAGACCGGCGCGAGGTCCAGCCAGCGTTGGTCGTAGAACATCCCCTGAGCAACATCGCGCCGGCAGTGGTCACGAAGCCGATCCCGCCACCAGACCAGGAAATCTCTCGCGCGCTGCGTGTTGGAGACGCCGATGAAACCCGCATTGTAGATGCCTGACTGAAGGATATTGAGCTCGCGGTTGACCCCCTCGGCGGCCGAAGGCGGTTTCAGGAGGTGCGGCGTCAGCGTGACCGAGTGGCGGCCGGCCTCGTCGAAGAGCGACGTCAGATCGCTCAACACGAGAATGTCGGGATCCAGAAAGACCACGCGCTCGAAGCCGCGTTCCACCAGGTGGGAGAGGAGGTAGGGCTTGGACGCGATGGCCACCTGCTCCCGGGTGGAGTGAAAACGGGAGGACGCCAGATCCGGTATCGCGAGATCGCGCAGGTGCAAGAGGTGGAACGGCTCGGCGGACGGCGCGAAGCAGCCATCCACTTCGTCCGCGAGAACGACGAACAACGGGACGGCCGGATGGTGTCGCCGGAACGAATCCGCCAGGACGCGCGCGAACGACACGAAGTTCTTGGCAACGATGGTGCCCACCGCGGTGCGCGTCATACGGCAGCCCGGACGCCTCCTCCCGTGGCCGCGCTCAAGAGACGCCCGACGTGCTCGCCGACCACTCGGGGATGCAGGCGGGCGAGAATGTCCTGCCTCGCTCGCCTTCCGACCTCCTGCGCGCGTGCGCGATCCTCGTAGACCAGCCGCATCAGCGCGGCTGCGTGATCCAGGTCCGGATCGGCCCAGACATGGCCCTCTGTGTACGGGCCCCAATTCTGCTGGACCGGCACCAACCGATAGTCGACAAGAAAGCTGTTGCTCGCAGTCATGAAGTCGAGGTTGCCAGAGTAGCCGGTGGCCACGACCGGCTTCCCCAGGTCCATCGCCTCCGCGAGCGTCAGACCGAAACCCTCGGTGCGATGCAGTGACACATAACAATCGGCCCGGCGCATCAGCGACAGGACCTGTTGTCGAGGCAGCACGCGGTCGATGAACTCCACCCGGGCGCCCTCTGCGGCCTCCCGCAGTCTCGCAAGGTCCGCCGGCGCGAGGTGCGAACGTGCGCACTTGAGGACGAGCAGGACATCATCGTGACGGCCGAACGCGCGCTTGAAGGCACGCACCAGCCCAAGCGGGTTCTTCCTGGCGAAGTGGCTGGCGAAGTCGAAGGCGAACAGGAAGATCATCCTGTCCGCCGGGAGGGTCACGTCCGGGCCGCACGCCCGGGCGTGCAGATCGTCGCGTATGCAGTAGGGCACCGTGCGCACCGGAATCGGCGATACCTTCGCCACCGCCTGCTGCACGAACGTGGAGGCTACCCAGACCTCGTCCAGATGCTCGAAGTACGGCGCCCATGCGCGTGGAAAGTCACTGAACTCCCACGCCCAGTGGGCCACGTTGTGATGCCCGGCGAGGTACGTCGCGGCGTGGAGAGCCGTAAACGCCGGCATTGCGACGGGATCTGCACAGAGAAGGTTGACTGGATACGGACTGGCGTTGGAGAAGCCGGTCAACGTCCTCTCCTCGTTCGACGAGAGCGGATCTTCGTAGTTGTTGAGCACGTACGCGATCCCGGCGGCCGCGAGACCCCGCTCGAGGCTGCGCGCGGCTTCGCCGATGCCCTTCTCGGAGGCGAAGCGGCCTGCGAGGTTCACGCCCAATGTGGATTCGCAAGTGCGTAGTTGAACGGACCGCAGACGCGGTGCCGGCCTGGATGGGTGCACGAGGAAGCGCTCGGCTACCCCATGTTCGCGTATGCCGAACTGTTCCGTCCACGTAATGAACGCCTCGCGGTCGGCGCCACAGAGGTCCGGGTACGTCTGGCGCACATCCGGCCGCTGGTCGTAGACCGCACGCCAGAATCGCGTGATCGTTCCGAATGGATCGGAGCGGTCGTCGATCGGCTCGTTCAGCCAGTTGAAGTAGCTGCCGGGCTTGCCGGTTTGAAACGGGTCGCCAAACTGCGCCGACCTGTCGCCGAGCTCGCGGTGGAACCGGCGCGCCGCGCCGGGGATCGGCACGCCGTTGTCGAAGTGGCCGTACGCGTAAGGCCAGCCCTTCGTCTCGGAGTAGCCCGCGTCCTCGAGCAGCGTCCGATACCGCGCGAACAGTTCGGCGGCTGGTCCGGCGTTCGCCATCGTGAGGCGCGATGAGTATTTCGTGACGGCGAGCGGCTGGTCTGGATCGAAGCCGCTGAAGCGGAAGAAGCGGCATGGCTCTTCGCCGGCCAGCACTCGATCGCCGTCGAGCCGGACATCACGCTCCGGCAGGTTCCAGTGACCCACATTGAACCCGGGGTCGCGCAGGATGTGCACGTCGTCGAAATAGGCCGGCACGAGATCGAGCCAGCGCTGCTCGAAGTGCATTCCCTGCGGCACGTCGTGGCGGCAGTGGTCGCGGAGCCGATCCTGCCACCAGGTGAGGAAAGCCCGGGCGCAAGGCTTCCCCGAGACGCCGAGGAAGCCCACATTGTAGACGCCTGATTGGAGAATGTTGAGCTCGCGCGCGATCCCTTCCTTCCCTGGCAACGGTGCCAGCAGGTGAGGAACGAGCACGATGGAATGGTGGTCCATCGTTGAGAACACGTCCGTCATGTCGCCCAGCACCAGGCTTTCCTGCTTCAGGAAGGCGGCTCCGCTGAAGCCCCGATCCAGCAGATGACTCAGCAGGTACCCCGTCGCCGAGTAGGTCAGCTCCTGTTGCGAATACCGAAAGCGAAGATCGGCCAAGCCGGGAATCTTCAAATCCGCGAGGCGCAGCAGCCGGAACGGCTCGGCGGCTGGCACGAAGCAGTCGTCCACCTCGTCTGCCAGGAGGACGAAAAACGGTATGTCGGGATGGTAGCGGAGGAACGAGGCGGCCAGGACGCGGGCGAACGAGAGATAACTCTTGGCGACGGTGGTGGCTACTGCCACGCCACGACCTGATGGAGACGGTGCGCTCATTCTGCCGGCTTCATCTGCCCTGAGAGTCGGACAATATCACGCAACGGTTGTCCGGTCTTGCGAACGTCGTCAGCGGACACGCGCGGCGACGTCGTCGCCGGCGGGCGAGGCCGCGCGGGTGGATCGAAGGGGGTCTCGATGATGCCCTCGTCCCACCTCGACGGTGAACCTCTTCATTACCAGTATGTTAATACTCGTGGTGCTCCCGCTGTGCTACGGCCGGGTCAAGGCCTGGGACGACGAGGAGGAGGGCCTGTTCGCCGAACGCTGCACAAGCCCGGCGCACCTGGAGCGCCCCTCGCGCCACCGTCATACGCGCAGGCGCGCCCACCCGTGGGCGATTGCCCTTCCATTCACAATCGAACGTCTCGGAGACCGCCAGCCTCGAACGCGGGCTATAATGATCCCCACGGCCGGAGCCGGGCGCGTCCCCGACGCCGTTCCACCGCCGTCACCCAGTACCACCAACATCGCCCTGTGATCGTGTGGGTCATTACCTTCTGGTCGTGCGTCTCGATGATCGTGTACACGTACGTGCTTTATCCGGTGGTGCTGGTGATCGTTCATCGAGCCCGGTCCAGGCGGCCGGCGCCGCCGACATCCGCGGAACCGCCGAGTGTCACCGTCGTTGTACCCGTGTTCAACGAGCGCCGCGTGATCGAGGCGAAGATCGCGAACCTCGAGGCGACGGATTATCCGTCCGGGAAGCTATCGGTGCTGTTCGGATCCGACGGGTCCACCGACGGGACGAATGACGTTCTCGCCCGGCATCAGTCGATCGTTCTGCGCGCCACGATGTTCCCATTACGTCGAGGCAAGGCCGCCGTGCTCAACGACCTGGTGGCGCACGCTGCCGGGGAGATCGTCGTGTTCTCGGACGCGAACGCATCCTACGCACCCGACACCATCCGGCGGCTCGCGTCCCATTTCGCGGACCCGGCGGTGGGCGCTGTCTGTGGGGAGTTGATTCTGACGGCGGACCAGGACACCGCGGGCGGCCGCGGCGAGGGGCTGTATTGGCGGTACGAGAACGCCCTGAAGCGACTCGAAAGCGATATCTCGACGACGCTGGGCGCCGTGGGTCCGGTCTACGCGATCCGACGACGCCTCTTCCGTCCTCTGCCTGCCGGCGTGGCGGTCGTCGACGACTTCGTGATCCCGCTGGCGATCATCGAGCAAGGCTACCGTGTGCTGTACGATCCATCTGCCCTGGCGTACGAAAGGCCGTCCAACTCCGTTTATGGAGAGTTCCGCCGCAAAGTCCGGATCGGCGCCCAGAATTTCCAGGGGATCGCCATCTTCAAGGCCCTGCTGAGTCCACGCTATGGGTTCGCGTCATTTGCCCTGTGGTCGCACAAGATCGTGCGATGGCTCGTACCGCTGCTGCTGATTGGCACGCTCGTATCGAGCGCCGCGCTCGCGCCGACGTCGTTGTTTTTCGCCGTCGTGACAGCCGGCGAGGGCGCGTTCATCCTCGCGGCCGGTCTTGGACTGCTGCTCGAGCTGGCCGGCGCGAGGACAGGACGATTCGGGTTGCCGTACTATTTCGTCGCGACGAACGCGGCGCTGCTGGTGGGGCTGTTCCGCTGCCTGTTCCGGCGGCAGGAGCCCACGTGGGACGCCGTTCGATGATCAACGCGTTGTCCGTCGACATCGAGGACTGGTTCTGCGTTCGAAACCTCAGCGGCGTGATCCGCAAGGAGGACTGGGACACGTGCGAGTCACGCGTAGCCGCGAGCACGCGTCGCCTTCTCGCACTCTTCGAGCGATACGATGCGCGCGCGACCTTCTTCGTGCTGGGGTGGGTCGCCGACCGGCTGCCCGGGCTCGTCCGTGACATCGAGCGCGCGGGACACGAGATCGCATCCCACGGCTACGATCACCGGCTGCTGACGGAGTTGACGGAAGAGGAGTTCGACGCGGATCTCGGCCGCGCGCTCAGCTCGCTCCGGGACTGCGGGCTCACGAACGACGTGATCGGATTTCGTGCGCCGTCGTTCACGATCGTGGAGAGGACGAAATGGGCGCTGCCGATCCTCGAACGGCATCGTATCAAGTACGATTCGTCGATCGTGCCCATCGGGTTCCATCCCGACTACGGGATTGCCAACGGTCCCCTGTTGCCGTTCAAGATCACCGATGGTCTTTACGAATTTCCTCTCAGCTGCATCGAGGTCTTCGGGAAACGCGTGCCGTGCTGCGGGGGCGCATACTTTCGTCTGCTGCCGTACGCCTACACGCGACACTCCATCCGCCGGTGCAACGCACAGGGCCGGCAGGTCGTGTTCTACGTGCACCCGTGGGAGATCGATTCGGGGCAGCCGCGGGTCAGACTGCCGTTGACCAGGCGCATCCGGCACTACTACGGCCTGGGCCGGACCGAGCGGAAGCTGGAGCGCCTGCTGCAGGATTTCCGCTTTACGACGATCCGGGAAGTGCTGGGGCTGTGACCGATTCGCTCACCCGTCAGTCGGAGTACTGGAATCGGCAGGCAGAGGACTTTCACCGGATTTATTCCCGCGACAAGCCGTGGCTGTCTGGCCTGCTCGACCGCGTCTTCCGGCGCGACATGTACGAGCGGTTTGCCTTCGCCATGGCGGCATCGGAGCCGGTTACCGGCCGGACCTTCCTCGACGTGGGGTGCGGCAGCGGCGTGTACGCTCTGGAACTGGCCCGGCGCGGCGCGGCACAGGTCACCGGTCTCGACATCGCGGAGGAGATGCTTCGTTTGTGCCGACAGGCCGCGGCCGCCGAGAACCTCGACGGCCGGTGCGCGTTCGCGCACTCGGATCTGCTGGAGTTCGGGCCCGACGCCCTCTTCGACGTCACGCTGGGCATCGGTCTGTTCGACTACATTGCGGATCCCGGGCCCGTGCTTCGCAGGATGCGTGCGATCACGCGCGATCGCGTGATTCTCTCGTTTCCGCGGCTGGGAACCTGGCGCGCGCCCGTGCGCCGGCTCCGGCTGTCTCTACGCGGATGCGAGGTGCACTTCTACACGAGGCGGCGGGTCGAGCGTCTCCTCGCCGACGCGCGACTGCACGTGCACACCCTCGAGCGTGTCGGCAAGCTCTATTGCGTTGTCGCAACGCTGGCAGCCGCCGCGGATTGAGGACGTTCGACGCGCATGGGAATGAACTCAGCGCACGCGCGCGGCGATGTCGTCGCCGCCTGGCGAGGCTGTGGAGGCGGGCTGGTCGAAGGGCGTCTCGATGATTCCGTTCGGTCCCGCGGAGAGCACCCAGACGGCATGTGAGGTGGTGAAGGCGCCAGCGTTCACGAGCAACTGGTTGCCCCACGGATCGGGCGCCGCGGCGGGAAGCGCGCCCTGCGCCCCGGCGATCCACCGCGGCTGCTCCGGCGCGTCGGGCGTTCGCCCGGGTCCCACGAGCACGTCAACGCGTGCGATGAGGACGGCCGCGCGCAAGCGCGCGGCAGCCTCCTCCACCTGTGCGCCAGCGGCGGCGATCCGCGCCGTGTGCACGCGGTACGCGAGCGCGGGCGGCGTCAGCATCAGACAGAGGATCCCCGTCAGCGACAGGAGCAACTGCACGAGCGTGAACCCGCGCGTCGTCCTCATCAGCACCGGCCGGCGCCGCCGTCCGCCCGTCATCGCCCCTTCAGTCCGAGCACGGTGCCGACCGTTTTCAGCAGGATCCACAGATCGAACGCGAGCGTTCGATGTTTCAGATAGTAGAGGTCGTACTCGAGCTTCTCCGATGCGCCCGCGACCGTGTCCCCGTAGGGGCGATTCACCTGCGCCCAACCTGTCAGCCCCGGGCGCGCCATCAGCCGCGTGCGGTAGAACGGCACCTGCTGCTCGAGCATGGCGACCAGCTCGGGACGTTCCGGGCGCGGACCGACGAGGCTCATCTCGCCGCGCAGCACGTTCAGCAGGTTTGGCAGCTCGTCGAGCCTCGTGCGCCGCAGGAAGCGGCCGGCGCGCGTGACGCGCGGGTCGTCCGCCGCCGCCCAGCGCGGCCCTTCGTCCTTCTCGGCATCCCGCACCATCGTCCGGAATTTCAGGATGTCGAACAGCGCACCGCCGCGCCCGACGCGCGTCTGGCGGAAGATCACCGGCCGGCCGTCCTCCAGCAGGATGGCGGCGGCGATGACCGGCGCGGCGACGACCGACAGGACCAGTCCGCCGAGCGCGCCGGCGATGTCGAACGCTCGTTTGACGATCCGTGACGCGTCGCGCGTGCTGATTGCCTCGGCGAACGAGGTCAGGAGCCACTCGCGATCGACGTGTTCCACCGGCACGCGCTGCAGCGTTTCCTCGTAGAGTTGCGCGAAACCGACAATGCGCAGGCCGCGCTCCTGACAGCGCAGCAGCGCGTCCAGCAGCGTGTCGTCCGGCTGTCCGTCCGTGGCGAGCACGACGTCGGCGGCGCCGGACTCTTCGACGGAATCCACCAGCCGGTCGGTTCCGGAGACGACGATTCTGGTCGCCGGCTGGGCCTCGCGCAGCAGGCGGCTGGCGGTGTCCGCGCGCGAGCCGCCGCCCACGACGACCACGCGCCGCAGGTACGGCCCGCGGCTGAAGAACCAGAGGTACCAGAGGCGCCAGGCCAGGAGCAGGAGCGCGCCTTCCCACAGGATGTACAAAGCGACGAGCCGCGGGAGCGCTCGCGGCGGCGCATAGAAGTACGTGGCGAGATACACCGCAAGCAGCAGCGCCATGCCGCGCGCGAGGGCCGCCGTGGTGCGCCGGGCCGACAGCGCGGTGCGCACGTTGTGCGAGGGGAGCAGCACGAGCACCCAGGCCGGCACGGCGAGGAACCACTGCGCGCGGCGTGCGAGGAACGCGGGCGTGAACGGGAACCCGGCGGTGATGGACCAGACCCAGATCGCGAGCGCGACCGCGACCGATGCGGCAATCAGATCGCCGCACGCGAGCAGTATGCGGTGCTCGGACGCCTGGAGCGTCCGCCGCGCCGTACTGCTGACGGCCACGACGCCCGCGCGTGCATTGGTCGTTTCCATGTGGGAGTCGTTCACCTCTGGGTCGTCTCAACGCTGTGCAGGCAACCGACAATCGCCAATCCGCGACAAGGCGGAATCAGGTCGCTATCCGAGCAATCCGGCAACGGTGGTGCGCGCGCGGTCGAGGAATCCCTGGCAGGCGGCGAGATCCTCCTCGAGCGCCGCCTCCGTCAGCACGAAGTCGCGGCCATAGTCGGCCTCCAGACGGTACTTCTGGATCCGGGCAAACAGCCGGGCGTCTTCGGGATCGACCCGGCCGGTCTTGACGAAGTGGAGCCCCAACATGCTTGCCGTGCCGGCGTGCGAACGGGGCTCGAGGCCCTCGGTGAGCAGGAGCGCGACGGCTGCGTGGTAGATCGCGTAGTAGAGGCGGCTTTCGGCGTCGTGGAGGAGCGATGCGTCGATCAGGACGCGGGCGGCACGCATGGACTCGTCGGCGCGACCCAGTTCCGCCGCGACGTTCGCGCGTTTGTTCGCGCCGGTCACAGCGGGATCCCCTCGCGCTCGATTTCGAGTGGCGTACGGCGTTCCAGAGCCTTCCAGGCCTCGAACTCCGCGACTGACATGGTCATGGGGGACACGACAACGCCGGCGATCTGCCACGTGAGATCGGCGGCCAGATTGGTGACAGCCCGGTCGTCGTCCTGATCCACGCGATCGAGCAGGACCAGGCAGTCGACATCGGAGTCTTCGGTGGCCTCGGCGCGAGCGTACGAGCCAAAGAGGCGGATCTCGGCGACTCTCGGCCCGAACCGCTCGCGGACTCCGGCGACAAACGCGTCAAGAGTGGTTTGGACGACCACTGGAAGTCGCACGGCCGCCGGGCTGCGTCCCATGACCGGCATTCTAACACCGCGATCCGAGGTCGGCGGTTCACGACCACGTGGCCAGGTCCCGCAACGACGTCACACCGGGCTCAGGGGCGTCGGCAGCCGCGTACAGGCCGTGCGTGCCATAGCGTGCGGCGAGATCCAGGAGGACAATGCGTCATTATTGAACACATTCTTGTGAGATTGATTACATTTTAGTGGCTCATCCCAGGCGCTTCTGCGATAATTTCCTGCGCGGCGACCACCAGCGCCGGGACTCTCGACTGGCATCGGGCGCACGCGCGGTCGTCTCAACTCATCACAAAGGAAGCAATGCGTATCTCCAACCGCTTGGAGTTTGGGGCGGTCGTCTGCTGCGTCGGATTGGGCTTGGTCGCCCTGCCACATGGCAGCGCTTTCGCGCAGGTGCAGCAGCCGTCGGCCACAATCCCGGCGAAACTTCAGCCGCAGGAGCCGCCAAGACCACCCGAGCCGTCTACAGCCTTCGGCTACGACATCTTCCGAGGGGACGCCGGGCCCATCGCCGAAGGCCCAGTGGACGATCAGTACATCCTCAGCACAGGTGATGAGGTGGTGATCTCGGTCTGGGGTGAATTGAACCTGCTCTACAACCTGACGGTCAGCGAGGAAGGCTACATCGAGCTCCCGGAGGAGGGCGGGCGCATCTACACGAACGGCGTCACGTTGAAGGACCTCAAGACGAAGGTGACACAGGCGCTCTCTCTCATCCACGAATCGTACATCGACGCCGAGCACCCATCGGCCAGCAAGGCGTTCGTCGATGTCAAGCTCGGAAAGATCCGCAAGCTGCTGCTGTACGTCGTCGGCGAGGTCCGGAACCCCGGAGCCTACACTCTGAGCTCCGGGACGGCCACGGTTGTCAACCTGCTGCACAATGCGGGCGGCGTCAAGCAGTCCGGCTCCCTGCGCGAAATCCGCGTGCGCCGGGCGGACGGGAGAATCGACACCCTGGATCTGTACGACTTTTTCCTGAGGGGCACGCTCGACATTCGGAAGTCCCGGTTGCTCAGCGGCGACTACGTCATCGTTCCTCTCAAGCAGAAGGCAGTCACGATCACAGGCGAAATTCGCCGGCCGCTGAATTACGAGCTGATCGGTAACGAGGGGCTCAAGCAACTGGTCGGCTTCGCCGGAGGCTTCACGCCAGACGCCTATCTGATGCGATCCCAGTTGAAACGGTCCGTCATCAACCGCGGCGAGGTCTTCCTCGACGTCAACCTGGATAGCCTGTTCGCAGACCCCACGCGAAACTATCCTCTGGTCGACCATGACGAGCTCACCATCCTTCCGAACGTTCAGGTCAGAAAGAGCATGGTCATCGTTTCCGGAGACGGCGTGACCCGGCCAGGTACCTACGAATACACACCGGGCATGACCCTGAAGGATCTGATTGAGAAAGCTGAAGGCCTGCGGGAATACGCCCATCTGGACCGTGCGGATCTCGTGCGCACGCAGGAGGACTTCTCCAAGAAACTCACGACGTTCTCTCTGCGGGATCTCTACACGCAGGAAAAATCTGGCGTGTTCAGGTTCTCGGGAAATACCGGGAAGAACTTCCCGCTGAAAGAGATGGACCAGGTCTCCATCTACTCCGAGTTCGGGATGGCCGGCAAGGACAAGTCCGTCACGATCGAGGGACACGTGAAGGAACCGGGCCAGACCCTGCTTGCGAAGAACATGTCGCTCTTCGATCTCGTGTTCGCCAAGGGCGGGTTCCAGGATCCCGACTTCAAGAACAGGACCTACCTGGAGCGCGCCTATATCGTTCGCAAGGTCCCAGGAACGATCGGCCAACGTCTCATCCCGTTCAACCTGGGCAAAGTGATCGATGGCGATGCATCGGCGAGCGTTCCCCTCGAAGACGAGGACGTCATTCGGATCTTCTCGAACGAGCAGATGACGGCCAAGAGCCAGGTCAGCATCAGCGGCCTGGTGAACAAGCCCGGCAGGTTCGACTTGAGCGAGAACCTCACCGTGGAGGACTTGATCGTGCTCGCAGGCGGTCTCCGGGCAGACGCGTACAAGGTGGAAGCCGTCGTTGTCCGCGCCGAGGGACTGGGAGCCGACGCAGACCCGGCGCTGATCGAAAAGTCGACGGCCCGCGTGCCGGTTGAAGCCGGGTACGCGCTCCTGCCGATCGAGAAGAGAACACCCCTGAAGCCCTTCGACCGGGTCACCATTCGCAACCTGCCGGGGTGGGAACCGCTGCAAACGGTCACGATCAGCGGAGAAGTCGAGAATGCAGGCGACTATTCACTCGTAAGCCGCGATGAGCGGATTTCAAACCTGATCAAGCGAACCGGCGGTTTCCGTAAAGAAGCGTTTCCGGAGGGTGCCACGCTGCTCCGCAGGAGGAGCGTCCTGTCGATGACGCCTGGAGAATCTCCGGAGGTGTACGGGATCACGCTCGATCTGGTGGAAGCGCTCGAGAACCCGGGGGGCGAGTACGACCTCATCCTGAAAGACGGCGACACGATCTTCATTCCGAGCAACCCCGGCACCGTCGAGGTGCGGGGGGCGGTCAGAAGGCCCTTGATCCTGCAGCATAATGCCAGCTTCAAGCTCCAGGACTACATCGACCTGTCCGGTGGCTACCTCGAGGGTGCGGATAAGGACAACATCGCCATTTTCGCCGCCAACGGCGCCGCGACGAAAGTGAAAGCCGGCGGGTGGCTGTTCGGAAGATCGAGCTCGTCGTCGGTGTCTCCCGGGAGCACCATCGAGGTGCCTTTTGTCGGCGAGGCGACGCGCCTCGAGACGGTTGAGGTGACGGGCGCCGTGGTCAAGCCTGCGCTCGTTCAGTACATCAAGGGCGCCAAGCTCGGATACTACCTTAACCTCTGCGGCGGCTATGCCAAGAACGCAGACATCGACAAGGTGGTCGTCCACCTTCTCAACGGTGAGATTCTCACGAAACTGAACAACGCGGCATTCAATCCGGTCGTGCCTGCGGGAAGCATCATCGTCGTCACAGCGAAATCAATCGGAGGGTCGGAGTGACCCCGGAGAAAGACATGGACGAACAGGCCCCGCGACGGCGAATTGTCTCGGAACGTCTAGAACTCCCGGGGGACACGTTGGACGAGCAGCCGATCAATCCCTTGCATTACGTCAGTGTGCTGCTGAAACGACGATGGCTGATCGTGATTGGAACGGCGGTTCTCGTCATCCTGGTAGGTGCGTATACCAAGCTGACCATGACGCCCGCGTTCACAGCCGAGGTCAAGTTCCTGCCTTCGAAGGCATCGGACATGTCGGCCCGCATGAGCACGATTGTTGGCGGCGGGATGCAGCTGAACGGATCGGACGACACGGCGTCGGTGGACTATTACACGGCGTTGCTCCAGAGCCCCCTGTTCCTGGAACGGATTATCAAGAAGTCCTTCAGCACCCGCAAACTCGGAGGCCCCAGACCCCTGCTCGACTACTTCGAGATCGACGCCGATAGCGAGCCGATCCGTCTTCAGAAGGGCATCGAAGCCTTGGCCGGGTCGGTCAAGGTCTCGGCTGGAAGACCGACCGGGGGGCGGGTGTCGCTACCGATCATCACCATCAGCGTCGAGACGAGCGAAGCCGGGCTGTCGGCCGCCGTCGGGAACGCGTTTCTCGACGAGCTCCTTTTCTACAATCAGAGCATCCGGAACAGCAAGGCGGTCCAGACGCGTGTGTTCATCGAGAAACAGCTGAAGGACAATCAGGCTCTGCTGAACAAGGCCGAGAGCGATCTGGCGATGTTCACGGCCCATAACCGGAAGATCGCCACGCCGGACCTGGACGCAGAGAAAGACCGGCTCACACGTTCCCTCAAGGTCCAGGAAGAGGTGTTCATCACCCTCAAGAAGCAGCTCGAGCTGGCGAGGATCGAAGAACAGGAGAACCAGCCCTCGATCGAGATCCTCGAGCGGGCGGTTCCGCCGCTCAGGAAAAGCTCTCCGAGCGGCCTTTTGAGCGTCGAGCTCGCCGGCGTCGTCGGGCTCATGCTGTTCTGCGGCCTCGCGCTCGCGTTGGATCTCGTGAAAACGATGGACCCCGAGGATGAAGCTACAAAGGAGTTCCTGAGAATTATCCAGGATGTGAAAGCCGACTTCCCAAAGCTCCGGAAGGCCCTCGAAATCGAGTCTTCGAAAAAACTGCCTGCCTCGAAGGAAACGTCTCCTGGCGCACCCTGATGGACCAGGGCCGGATAGTCACCGCGACCGATGCGGCAATCAGATCGCCGCACGCGGGCAGCATGCGGTGCCCCGAGGATTGAAGCCCCTGCCGCGCCGTCACCGGCGCGGCGGTCACGTGTGGTCCCACGATCGTCCGATCGCGTGATGACGCGCGTTCAATTCGCCCTGCGGTCATGATGAGATGCTGCGCCGCCGCGCGTCGAACGCCGGCATCTCTCGGAATCATCGCACGTGCTCCCTGGGCTTCCCGACCGGCAATCAGCAATCCGTCGATCGGCAATCGCCAATCAGCAATTCGCCAATCGGCAATCGCCAAATGGGCAATCGGCAATCCGTTAGTGCGTGGCCAAGTCCCGCAGTGACGTGAAGGTCACCGCCAGGCCGTTGCCGAAGCGTTTCGTGTAGGACTGGCCCGGTGCGGTGTCTGCGGTCACGACCAACGACGGGCCCGCCGGGTAGCGCGTCCGAAACGCCTCGAGCCCGTGTGGTTCGAACTGGTCAGCCGACCATTTGCACTCGATCGCCACTGGCGGTTTCGAGCGGCCCGCCAGCACGAAGTCCACTTCGGCGCCGTGCTTCGAGCGCCAGTAACGGATTGGCTCCCGCCCGATATGCGCGTGGAGCTCGTTGAGGACGACGTGCTCCCAGAGGAGGCCCATGTCGTCGGGCCGCAGGCTGGTCCAGCCGCGCTGGTGGCACAGGAACCCGGTGTCGAATCCATACGCTTTGGGCGCCGACACGATCTCGGCCGCGCCGCCTGCGGCGTACGGCCGCACCAGGTGTACGACAAACGTGGCCTCGAGCACAGCCACGTAGTTGGCGACGGTCGTCCGGCTGATTTCGCACGCCCGGGCAAATCGTGTGGCTTCGAAGATCCCGCCGCTCTGCACGAGGAGGAGCTCCACGAGCTGCTGAAACGCGCGGCGGCGCTCCAGGCGGAACAACTCGAGAATGTCGCGCGCCCAGAAGGCATCCATCCACTCCTGGAAGTCGTGTTCGGGAACCGGGTTCGCGAGAAAGAACGGCGGCAGGCCCCCGTGCAGGAACCGATGCCGCAAGTCGGGCGCGCCGAAATCATCGAGGTCCGCGAGCGTCATCGGCGTGAGCCAGACCTCGGTTTTGCGGCCGGCCAGCGTGTCGCGGAAGTGCGTGGACGCGCCAAGCGTGGACGAGCCGGTGGCCAGAATGCGGACGTCGCGGTAGTGGTCGGCCGCAATCTTCAACAGCTCGGCGGGATTGGGCAGGCGGTGGATCTCGTCGAGGACGACGGTGCGTCCGCGTGACGCGCGCAGGAAACTCTCGGGGTCCGAGAGACGGGCGCGAGTGAGGGGAAGCTCGCAGTCGAGATAGTCGGCGTCTGGAAGGGACTGAGCGAGTACGGTCTTGCCGGCGCGGCGAACGCCCATGAGCCAGACGACAGATCGACGCTGCCACGCGGCCTCGATGCGCCCGTGCCAGAACCGCCGGACAATCACGCCATTAGTATTGCACTTGGTTCAACCAAACGCAATTCTGCTGGCATTTGGCCGCCTGCCAGAAGGACGACTCAGCGCTTCATGCGCTGAGCGCGGCCCTTGATGACCTGACCTCGCTCGACACGCGCGATGACCCGTTTCAGATTCTGCTGAAGCTCGCGGACCGAGATCGAGTTCTTCTGCATGTATAACATTTTGCATGACAAATCAGATCCTTGTCAACGCCGCAACTTCGGGGGCCTGGCCAGTCGGGCTCGGCTGAATCTTCCAGATTCGGATCAACCCGCCATGGACCATAAGGGGCGAGTACCTTCCGCACGGACTTGTCCACGCGAACAACAGATGTGTTCACAAACGCAACACTTGTGTTGTATGATGGCTCGGGTAGTGACAAGCCAGGAGTTCAAGCGGTGGTTACGAAAGGCCGGCTGCACCTTTGCGGCCGGGCACGGCGGCCACTTGATCGTCCGGCTCGGCACCAGAATGTCGGTCCTGCCGATGCACGGCAAACACAAGGAGCTCGGCACCGGCCTCGTGAACGCGATCAAGAAAGACCTTGGCCTCGAGTGAGAAGGGAAGCACGAACCATGGATTACCCGATCACCCTGACCCGCGACGACAACGGCACCATCCTCGTCAGCTTTCCAGACTTTCCCGAGGCTCACACCGTCGGCGACGACATCGACGACGCGCTCGGCCACGCGCCGGATGCCCTGGCGACTGCGATCGACGCGTACATCAGGGACCGTCGGGACATTCCCCTGCCCTCGGCTCTCGTGACGAAGCATCGCGTCACGGTGCCGGCACTCATCGACGCGAAGATCGGCCTCTATGAAGCGATGCGGGCCGCCAAGGTCGGGAAGGCCGAGCTCGGGCGACGGCTCAAGTGGCACCTGCCGCAAGTCGATCGCCTGCTCGCCATGACCCACGGCTCGAAGCTGGAGCAGATCGAGGCTGCGTTCAGCGCACTGGGTAAACGCCTGGTGGTCGGCGTGGAAGACGTCACCGCCGCCCCGACGAGGCGACATGGCGCCAGGAAGGCGCGAGCGGCTCGGGCTGCGCACCGACGGCCTCGCCGATCTTCGCGGCCTTCAGCCCGGTGAATGTCCGTGACCACCCCGGCGAGTGCGCCATCCTGGGCCAATCGGCAACCAGCAATCCGTCGATCGACAATCGCCAATCGGCAATCCGGAAATCGGCAATCTGCAATCGGCAGTCGGAAATTCTCAGTATCAAACTTGTCCTTTCCACCAATAGACCCCAATCGCGGTCCACTCTCGGAGCGCCCTTAACAGTACGCTGGAGCGCTGGATCAGCGTGAACATCGGGTCGCCGTACTGCTTGCTGTCGCTCTGGAATGCCGGCAGCGTTGACACGGCCTTGCGGGTGTCGAGCGGCGAGCGCGCGCGGGCCGTGTAATCGCTCACGACCCTCACGTGGGTGAATCCCTTCTTGCGGAACGTCATCAGGACCCGGCGCGAGTGGACGTTGGACGTCACGAGCAGCAGGCGGCTGTCGCGTGTGATCGTGCCGGCGAGGCTCTTCAGAAGCGTGGCGGGGTGGTCTGCGGTGCCGGCCGGCAGCGGGTCGAGCCGCGCCGCGTCAGCCGGCATGCCGAGCCAGCGGGCGGCGTCGGCGTAAATCTCCGCCTCGCTGACTTTCTCGTTCCCGCGCCCGGTGAAGACGACGACCGGCGCGTAGTGGTCCGCGAGGAGCTGGACGCTCGTGTAGATCCGCTGCCAGCCCTCGTCTGTCGGCAGGTCGTGGCTCGTGGTGCCGCCGCCGATGCAGATGATGGCGTCGGCCTGCGCCGGCGCCGCGGCGACGTTCAGCGGGGCGTCGATCAGGAGCGGCAGGCCGGCCAGCAGCCAGAGGAATCCGAGCGTCGACAGCGCGCCGGCCACCAGCAATCCCCAGCGGATGGCACGCCCCAAGAGGCGGACGATGCCGCTCATGCGCGTGTTCGGAGGCAAATCGAACGGCTCATCGAGCCCTGTTTTTCAGCCTGCCATCGGCCTGGGGCAGCACCGCCAGAACGACGTCGCCCTCGTTCACCGGCCCCTCACGCTTGTCACAGAGTACTCAGGCTCGTCGTCCCCGTACGCGCGCGCCAGATTCGCCGCCGACAGATTCAACCAGTCCTCGCGATTCGGGTCCGTCGCGGGCGGCAGCACGGTGACCATCAAGCGCGTGTTCGGAGGCAAATCGAACGGTTCATCGAGCCGGATAGTCTTGCCGTCGTAGTGGGCCTTGAGACTGACGGTAGGCTTGACGCTAGTGTAGCGCAGTCCGGGTACTCAGCTCGGCCGTCTTCGGAACGAGCAGGCGCGTCGTGCCGCCGCCGATGCAGATGATGGCGTCGGCCTGCGCCGGCGCCGCGGCGACGTTCAGCGGGGCGTCGATCAGCAGAGGCAGGCCGGCCAGCAGCGTGCAGCGGCGATGCGCGAACATGATTACATGATGTGCCATCATGTAGTCATAGAGGCTTCAAGTGGTTAGAACCCAGATTCAGCTCACCAGCGAGCAGGCCCGGCGGTTGCGAACGCTCGCGTCAGCATCCGGAAGGTCGATCGCCGACCTCGTGCGGGATGGTGTCGACGTCGTCTTGCGCGAGCACGGAGGGATGAGCCGGGGCGAACGGATGCGCCGGGCAAGCAGGAGCAGGATCGTGGGAGCGTTCAAATCGGGCACCAGCGATCTGGCCACGCGGCACGACCAGCACTTCGCCGCTGCCGCCGACAGACGTCGGTGAGCAGATGAGCAGTCGACACCTCCGCGATACTGGCCCTGCTGGATCGCGGCGACACGCATCACGCCGAAGCGGCCTCCGCATGGAACGACCTGGCAGCGAGTGAGGCCGCACTCGTCACGACCAACTACGTGGTCGTCGAGACCATAGCGGTCCTGCAACACCGCCTCGGGCTCAAGGCTGTCCGCGAATTCGTGCGGGAACTCCTGCCCCTCATCAAACATCGTCTTCGTCGACTCAGCCGTCCAGGCCGCAGCCCTCGGAGCGCTCGCGCTCGTCTACATCGGCCGGTCCGACTCCCGGCCGTCGTTCTCTCAGCGCTTCTTCAAGGGGGCACCCATCGCGGCTCGTATGGCGCGGATCGAAAGAAACATGGGTGTCGGAGCAGGTCGCGCATCCGATCCGCCTTCGACGGGCTGGACGGCGAGAAAGCCATATTTGGCGTAGAAGGCAACGGCATCCGGCTTGGCATCCACGATGACGCCCGCGCATCCGTAGTCGCCCGCCATCTGCAGCGCCAGCCGGAGCACGAACCGGAGGAGCTGAAGACCCAGTCCCTGCCCCTGAGCCGATTGGTCGATGGCCAGCCGGGCCAGTCGGAGCACTGGCAACGGGTAATGTGGCAGCTTGCGGCGTACGGCGGCTGGCAGCTCGTCGATCTCGACGTGGGCAGCCGCGACCGTCACAAACCCGAGGGTGTCCTGGTCGTCGACCGCGACATAGGTGACGCCGAGGTGGTGTCGAAACTGATTCTGCCCCGCAAACTGCTGGAAGAAGCGATCGAGGTCGGGATCGCCCGAGCGAAACGAGGCGCGATTGTCGTGCTCGCGAAGCGCCCTGATCTCAATCACGCAAGCAGGTCGCGCAGCGCCGGCGTGGGCTTGCCCCGTTGGATCTGCTTCAGGATCGCCTCACCGGACATCTTTGTCACCAGGAGTTTCGGGTGCACCACGACATCCGCCGGCAATTCCTGCAGCGCCAGGAGATGGTGCCGAAGCGCCTGCTCCACCAGGTGGCCCTTCTTGACGCCAGTCGCGCGGACATGCCGCTCGAGCAGATCGCGTGTCGTGCGGGAGACGAGTGCCGAGATCTGAGTTTCACGCTCCATGATTTATAAATGATATTCTACATTTTTGTAGACTCCAGGTCAAAACGTCGTCCCCGTACGCGCGGGCCAGATTCGCCGCCGACAGATTCAACCAGGTCCTCGCGATTCGGGTCCGTCGCGGGCGGCAGTGCGGTGACCATCAAGCGCGTGTTCGGAGGCAAATCGAACGGTTCATCGAGCCGGATAATCTTGCCGTCGTAGTGGGCCTTGAGACTGACGGTAGGCATGACGCTGGTGTAGCGCGGTCCGGGCACTCAGCTCGGCCGCCTTCGGAACGCGCGCTGGCGGTTGGCTCCGTATCGGTACACGAGGAAGTGCCTGTCGAAGGCGAACGCCTCGGTCACGCCCAGGCGCTCCATCAGCGCGAACGAGGTGCAGTCCGTGAAGCTGAAGTCCTGATCCGGGAACCCCTGCGCGATGTGCCAGGCGGCCTCGATGTCGGTCGCCTCCACGGGAAGGACGGGAATGCGCGCGTCGCGGAGCGTCTCCCAGAACCTCACCGCGGCGGGCCGGCCCAGGTGGGACGCGATGAGCGTCCACGCTTCGGCCATCACCAGATCGGAGGTCACGAACCGGCCGGGCGCAGCCTCGGCCAGATAGAAGCGGGAGGCGGCGGCATGGTGGCGGTCGGACGTGTCCGCCACGCCGTACCAGGCGCCGGTGTCAACGAAGATGGTCACGGGTCAACGCCGACGCCAGGCGAGCGTCGTGCTCATCGGCGACCCCGGCCTGCCCGCTCGAGCCAATGCCCACCAGCCGCGCGTAGACATCGGGCGTAGGCGCCGGGGCTTCGACCTGTCCTTGCAGGCTCTGGCTGACTGAGCGCCGAATCAGTTCGGCCACCGAGACGCGCTCGGCTCGCGCCCGGTCTTTCAGGGCCTTCATCTGCTCAGGATCCAGGTAGACCATCGTACGTGATGCCATGATGCTGTTAGTATAGCATCATGTGGCCAGGGAGAACCAGCCTCCGGGAAGGAGACGTAGGCATGTGATTCTGACGAATACCACGCCCTCGATGTCGCGACCGTGCTGGAAGTCCTCTGAGAGGATCCATCGTCGAGGTAGATGCCGAACGGATCAGCAAACACGGTTGCCAACTCCAACCAGGATGATTATCGGATGAAGCGCGACTTTTCCTGTTCGACCGGTTCCAGGTCGTCGATGCTCTTTTCCAGCAGCATCGCCGCCAACTGACCCGGGCTGACAGGCTTTCCCAAGCCTGAGAGATGCTCGGCCTGCATCTGGAGACGCCTCCAAACCTGCTTCTTCAACGGTACGAGGCGCCGCACGGTCGGTGAGGGATCAGATGGCCGGCCGCCGCGGCTAACCAGACGGTTCTTCACTTCCTCCAGCAGGGCAGCCACACCAAACGGACCGCGAGGCTTGTTCGCGACTGCAAAACTCCTCGAAGCCCCAAGCGCCTCAGCGAAGTCCGTCGTCTGCGCAGAGCGATCCCGCACTCGATGGGCGCGACCTCGTTGCGCGTGTGCCCGTTCCGCTGGCGCTGGTCGCTTCAACCGCTGCGTTGTCGCCATTGTCATGTCTCCATGCGGTCGCGAGTCAGACCGACTCGCGATCGAATTTCGTGATCCCGTAGTACTTGTCGCCAATCACGATGCCGACCTCACCTTGGTTGGCTTCTCGCCCCAAACCGTGCAAGAAGGCGCGAAGCCGCAGACGGGCGCTGTCAGTCAGCGCCGCAGGATCGGCATAGCAAGTGACAATCGTCGGCTCTTCGTACTGTAACTCTCCACCTCGTTCGTCATCACGCCATACGCCGCGTGCGCGTGGATAGGCGGTTGCACCACGGAACAGTGCGCCCAGCGTCTCGAGCGCCCGCGTCACACAAGTCATGATCGATGTCGTTGCCGTCACGGTCCTGACCGGGCACGAAGACGACGATTGGGAGCGTTCCGACCGGCTCCGTAGCTCCGCCAGGACTTCGTGGTCCTGCTGGCTCCCCGTTTCGACATTTCAAGATCACCTTACAGTCTTTTGATATCAAAAGCAAGACGATCGCCTCCCCCTTCTCTCCCCCTTTCTCTCCTCCTCCTGTCCGAATCCGTGTCGAGCGCGCCATCCTGGACACGTTTGGCGGGATGCAGATCCTGCCAACCGTTAGCCCTGATGCGACAAAGACAGAGTTGACTCAGGTTCCGGCCCTTGCGCCCTGCGCCTTGAGCCCAGCCCCCTGAGCCCAGCCCCCTGAGCTCTGAGCCCTGCGCCCTCATCCACTCCCGCGTCGGGCCAAATCGCGCACCGCCTGGAACGAGAAGTCGTGCGGGCCTGCGGTCATGATGAAGATGCCCAGGGCGATCTTCGGCAGGAAGGCGACCGCGTAGAGCACGATGGCGTAGGCCAGCGCCCGCTCCCGGTCGATGCCGTACACGGCCAGTGCCAGGATCGTGAGGTGCCGGCAGCACGGCCAGCGGCTGATGCTTCGATTGATACATTGATACGCGGCGATTGCCGACCAAAACTCGACCGTCTCGACGTATATTAGGGGTGGGGTGAGGGGACCGATGCAGACCATTGAGGAAATCCTGGACGCAGCGCGTCGCCTGTCGGACGGCGAGCGGAGGCGACTCGTCGAGGCGCTGCAGGGCGACGGGCGCGAGGCATCGATCGACGAACAGCGTCGTGACGCAATGGCGAGTTGGCTCGGCCTCGCCGGGAGATTCCACTCCGCCTTCACCACCGTCTCCACCGAGAAGTACACGCATCTGGCAGACGTGTACGCCGACGAGCGGTGAACCACGTCTTCGTTGACAGCGGCGGTTTCTTCGCGCATCTCGTCTCGGAGGACGCCCTCCACGCCCGTGCCAGGGAGCTCTTCGCGCAGGCCGAACGAGAGGACTGGCATCTCGTCACAACGAATGCCGTCGTGTACGAGACGCACGCGCTGCTGATCAACCGCGCTCGGGAGGGACGAGAGGCCGGACTTCGCTTCCTCGAGCATGTCCAGCGCGGGTTGTGCGAGATCGTACACGTGACCCAGGATGACGAAGCGCGCGCCATCTCCATCCTGCGCGACCACCAAGACAAGACGTACTCGTTCTGCGACGCGCTGAGCTTCGTGGTTATGGGGCGCCTCGGTCTCAACGAGGCAATCTCCTTCGACCGCCACTTCCGGGAGTACGGAAGGGTCACGATTCTGTAGCCCTGATGCGACCAAAGTCAGGGCTGGCTCAGGTTCCGGCGCTGAGTCGGAACCCCCTGAACCTTCAACCCTGAACCCTGAGCCCTGAGCCCTGAGCCCTTCACCGACCGAGTTCCTGTCGCACCGCTTGGTACGAAAAGCCGTGCGGCCCTACGGCCATGATGAGCACGCCAAGGGCGATCTTCGGGAGGAGGGCGACCGCGTAGAGCACGATGGCGTAGGCCAGCGCGCGCTCCCGGTCGATGCCGTACACGGCCAGCGTCAGGACCGTGAGGTAGTGGAAGACGCCGAGGTTGCCGGGGACGGACACGGCGGTGTTGCCGACCTGCAGCACGACCAGAAGGCAGATCGCCGAGGCGGCCGGGAGCGCGAACCCGAAGGCGACGAAGAGCAGGTAGTTCGTGCTCGCGGCCATCAGCAGGATCGCGGCGGACAGGCCCCAGAGCTGGGCGCTGGCCGACACGCTGCGCAGCGAGGAGAGGCCTGCGGCCGCCTCGTCGATGTGGCGAGCGGCGCGCATGTGAAAGCGTTCAGGCAGGCGGCGGGCGCCGCGCTGCATCCAATCCGCGGCCCTTCGCGCATCGAGTGTCAGCGCGATGACGACCGCAAGTGCCGCCGCGGCCAGGGCGACGAGCGCCTGCCCCGGTGCGTGGAGCCACTGCGGCAGGGAGACCGAAAGGAGGAGGAGGGTCGTGGCGAGGCCGAGGATCACGAGGTCCGCGAGCCTCTCAACGGCGAGCGTGGCGAGCACACGCGCGATCGGGGCACGGTCGGTGGCGCTCAGCAGGCCGGCGCGCGCCAGCTCGCCGAAGCGAAGAGGCAGGAGGATGTTGACGGTCTGGCCGATGAGCAGCGCGTATGCGAGAGTGCGCCAGCTCCACGCGCGATGGTCGGGGTAGAACAGCAGGCGCCACCGTGCCACACCGGCTGCCAGGGTCGCCGCCACTGAAACGAGCGCCACGGCGACCCACGCCGCTGAAGCATCAGAGAGGGCGGACCCGAGCGTCTCGAAGCTGACCTGGCGAAACGCGAGCCAGAGGGCGGCGCCCGCGACGAGCACCTTGAGCGCGAGCCAGGCGGCACGGCGCGCACGTCCGGCCGCGCCCGTCGCGTCGCGCCCTGACGGCGCAAGGGTCACACGGTCTCGTGCTGTTCGGGGTGGGGGTGGGTGGTCCCCGGCGCGTGCGCAGCGATCTCTGACCGGCTCTCTTCGCGGAACCTGGCGAAGACGAATATGCCGATGATGGTCCCCCCTCCCACAAAGAGGAAGTAGACAACGGCCACGACGAGCAGGCGGCTACCAGCAAGGGAAGATTCGGTGTTCACCGAGGGCGGGACCGTGATCTCGACCAACAAGCTGGTTGGGTTCAAGTTCTGCTGCGACAACGTGTCGTAAAACAGGTTCACGTTGTCGATCGTTGCCAGTAATTCCTCGAAAGTCTTGGGATATCGTTCGTGAAACACGTCCAGAAACTGCTTCTGGACTGCGGGGTTCGATCTCTTCGACGCACCCTCGAACACCGAAATCAGGTCCTCGTAATACGAACGTTCCTTCTCGAAATCGACAAGCCTCATGCCGACGTCCGTGGACTTGTTGACCATCGTCTGGCGATATGCCGTGTCGTCCCCCTTCGTCCCAAGCTCGATCAGGCGGTCGAAAAAGGAATCCCCCAGCTGGGGGATGAGAGCCGGAACGTTGCCCATTCCACCCGAACCGGACGACCGGGCTTCAGATCCCGCACTCGCGGCAGGAAGGTTGGCGCGCTGCTGCAAGTAACTTCGCAGACTGTTCTCGTAGACCTGGACCTGCCCCTTCGCGGCGTCTCGGTCGAGGTTGATCGTAAACAACTGGTTCCGCAAATATTGGATCGTGAGCGCGGCGTTCTTGGTGACGCCAATCGCGCGTACGAAACCGATCATGGGGCTGATCCGAAACTGCAGCAGGTCGTCCAGATTCGATTGCGCGTCGGTCAGGGTCATGCCGGTCGGGCCGACTCGCACAACGTTTGCGCCAGGCAACGATTGCAGAGCCGTGACGGCTCCCTGAAGTCTCCGGACTGCAATCCGAAGCATGTCGAGGCTGACAATGTAGTCTTCCTCGTCCATCAAGTCCTTCCGCACCATGTTCCGCGTAGGGATCGCCACGCGGTACTTCAACGCTCCCTTCTTCTGGTCCGCGTCCTTGGCATACGTGCTCAGGATATCGGCCAGGGTCTTTTGCACGAGCGTTGCCGGCATCTCCCGGAACCGCTCCGTTCGAACGAAGAGCAGCTGGAAGTCAGCGCTTGACAAGCCCTTGCTTCGAGCCTCGAACTCCTGCTCGATGCGCTGCCGGTCGACCGTCGTCAGCTTGGTGTCGGCGAGTTTCGCCAGAAATGTGCTTCTCAGTAACTCCAAACGGGGGTTCGACTGCTGGACGAATAGACCACTCTTGAAGCCTTCGAACCCACCGTACTGCTCGAGCTTGTTGGCCTTGTACACCTCCTCCAGGATAGGAGTCGACGCGATGTCGGACGGACCGAAAGGCATGCCGTTGGGATACTGCCCCTTCTCGGCTCCTTCGAAGAGTAGTCGGAAGCTCACCTGCGCAGTCTTCTGATTCGGGTACCAGACGTAGACGAAGGCGAGTCCCAACAGAAACACACCAATGGCGCCGCCGAAAGCCCGTGCGATGGTCCTCCGGAAATGCCACAATTCCATGACCTTCGGCCAAATTGCAATGCTCTCATCGTCGTAGATCTCGGTATGCATTTCTGCCGGCGGACGAGCCTCCGTCGTCGGCTCGTTCTTCCTCGATTCTCTGTCGGACATCTTCTTTGCCTCCCGAACAACTCACACATGCGCAACGCAATGTTCCTGCGCGCAGAACCAAGGGTCGGAGCCCCGTTGCTGTAGATGACTCAAGGATACAGCTCAGGCCACTGCTGTCCAATTCGAGCGGAATTCGCCCTCGATGCGTGCCCGATCGACCGGCGTCAGCTTCGGGTCGGATAACTTACTTGGTCTGGTACTCGTACGACAACAGCTCCAGGCCGGCGTTCGACTCGAGCGCGAGCATCGACTCCTTGAAGCTGGTGAAGTCCATGTATCGCTGCAGGTCGTTGGCCTTGTGCACTTGGTCGAGCACCGGCGTCGCCACGATCTCCGAGCTGCTGAACGGCGTACCGTTCGGATACCTGCCCTGATCGGCGCCGTCGAACAGCACGCGGAATTGCAGGGTGCCGAAGCGATCCGCCGGCACCAGGAACGACGCGGCGATGAAGAGCACGGCGACGGCCGCCGCGGCGATCAGCACACCGTTCCGCAGCGTCTGCCGGTACGCCCAGAGAACCTCGAACATCGACTTCAACGAAATCTGATCGCCGTCATCATCCGGCGGAGACGGCGGCGTGACGTGGTTCTTGGCCAAGCCGGGATCCGGGTAGCGTGAGTGGGTGTCAGGCATTGTTGTGTGTAATACGTAAGCGCTGTCGCACGCGCAGGTTCGTCACCAGACCGCCCTGTGGAGGCGTACCCGGCAAGTACGGGAAATGATCCGGATGAGCAACGAAGAATACTATGGGCTCCCGGCGCTGTCCAGAGGCTGCACAACTCGACCTCCGCCCGCGGCCGGGCTGGAGCCGGATCGATCGTGCGCGGCAAGGAGAGGAATCAGGTCTCACTCAAACCAGCCGCCGAGCACGGGCCAGAGCAAGCTCTCCCACGAGTTTCGACCTCAGCACATCGCGCGGCGATCAACGGTGCAAAGCCACCAGAAACCGGCGACCCTTGCCAAGAAAGGTGTCGTGGTCATGCACGTCGCTACGCTCGACTGCGTAAGCAGCGGGCGGAGAAGCTGTCCAATGGAAGATCCGCCGCGCGTGTCTCGGCTCAAGTGCAGTCATGGGGGATGTGAGGGACCATCTCAGAGCGACGGCCCGCGCGTCATTGTCGAACATCTTCAGGTCGAGCGACTGGCCTGCGTCAGCCCGCGGCTCACTGACGCGGTAGAACAGCCCCCCGTACAGCTCGTGGAGCATCGCCTGGGTCTCCTGGAGCCCCGGAGCACTGGGCAGGAAGTCCACCACCCCAAGGCGGCCGCCGGTCGCGCGCTGTAAATCCACTGGGAATGGCGCGATGGCGATTAGGATGTCCGTCTCACAGGCATGGGTATGAACGACTTTCGCAGGGTGATGCCGGTCCTGTTCACGACGGTGCGGGGAACCAACCTCGACGTGGCCCATGCCCACAACCAACTGCTGCAGGTTGCCTTGGACGTTGGCCTCGTGGGCCTCGTTGCCTACGTGTCGCTTTGGCTGGTGGCTGTTGTGTTTTGGTGAGGGTTTACCGGCACTCCAGGAACCTGGTCCATCGGGCCATGGCCGGCGGCCTTGGCACCAACCTGCTTGCGCACTTCCTCTTCGGCATGACGGACGCCATCGCGCTTGGGTCAAAGGCCGGGGTGCTGTTCTGGCTCACACTGGCAATGACGGTCGGGCTCCACCGCGTTGCGCTCGCGCGACCGCCAGACTGGAGGCCCAGAATAAGCGCGTTTGCGGATCGATCGACGGCGTGGGTGTGCGCGCGGTGGTGCCCACACGCGCTCATTTTGGGTCTAGCTTAGCTTAGCTAGCTAGAGCTGCCCCCCGTTGACATCGAGCACGGCGCCGTTGATGTATGACGCGGCGTCCGACGCGAGGAAGCCAATCGCCTCGGCGACTTCCCTTGGTTCGGCCAGCCGCCCCAAAGGGTTGGCGGCCGCCACGGCGTCGAGTTGCTCTAGCGTCGCGGCGGCGGCGAGCATGTCGGTCTTCGTCTGCGAGGGTGCCACGCAGTTGATACTGATTCCGTCACGCCCAAACGCGGCCGCCAACTGGCGCGTCAGCCCGACGACGCCGTACTTCGACGCGGTGTACGCGACCGAGGCGGTCCGGCTGTGGGACCGTCCGGCGATGGATGCTACGTTCACGATCCGACCGAAACCGTGGCGGCGCATGACGGGCAGCACGTGTTTGCAGCACAGATACGTGCCGATGAGGTTCGTCCGCAGCACCGTCTCCCAGTCGTCCACCGACAACGCGAGCGGATCGCCAGTGGTAGCGATGCCCGCGCAGTTGACCAGGATGTCGATCCGGCCGAACGTCGCGACGACGTCGTCACACACCCGCCTGACGTCGGTTTCATCGGCGACGTCTCCGCGCCGCGTGAGCGGCGTATCGGCCAGGCCTCGCGCCAGGCCGACCGTCGTGATTCCTCGGCTGGAGAAGAGCACGACTGTCGCGCGACCGATGCCGCGGGAGGCGCCCGTGACGAGCGCCACGCGTGCACCGGTATCAGACATAGATGTGTTCCATGTCGCGACCGCCGCAGGCCAGACGAATCCCGGCCTCGGGGCTGGTGCACACGATGCTGTGCACGGTGCCGCGCGGCAGGTAGACGACGTCATGCCGACCTGCCTTGATGACGATTCCGTCTTCGAGCCGCCACTCGAACTCACCCTCGAGCACAACCCACCACTCGTCGTGGGTGACGTGGCAATGCAGCTGAGCGCCATCGCCCTGAGGCTGGCGGATGAGCCCCGTTTGATCGTCGCCGCTGTAAATCAGCAGGTGCAGCCACGGCGGCGCGCCCATCGTCCGCTTGATCTCGTCAATGTTGATGAGCCGCGCGTTCGCACGATCGGCGCGGTAGTTGACCACGCCGTCGCGGACCATCAACTCCTGCAGGTTGCTGTCGATGCTCCGCGTGGAATCGCGGAACCGGTGGGCGCCCGCGGCGACCTTGGAGCGCCGGTACCGAAGGGCTCCTTCGATGAGTCGCAGGTCGTCCCACGTGTCCGCGTCGAGCGCCTCGATGCGATTGAGCGCGAAGAACCCGTATTTCCCACAGAACGTCGGCCCGTGCTCGTCCGGGATATCGCGGCGGAACGACGCCATGAAGGTCTCGGCCTTCCACCCGGTCATCGCCCACGTAATCAACTGCACCGGCGTAAGAGTCTGGGTTGGAATCTTACGGGCCATCAAGACGTTCAGCGGCCGACCGTCGAACAGCGCCTCGGTGTGCCGCTCTTCGACGGATAACAACGAGTCGTAGCCGTCCTCGACGAGCATGTGCATGAACGCGCGGATCGACTCGGGCCGGAGCAGCGGCGACGTAGTGTGCACGAGCGCTAGATACTCTGCCTCGACCGCCTCCATGAAGTCGGCGAGAAAATGATCGTGGGTCTGGCAGCGGGCGCCGGCACAGTCGCACGACTTGTTGCGCATGGTGCAGGCCGAGCCGCCCCGTGCCGGGTCGCGACGGTAGAACTTCACCCCGAGCATCTCGGCAAACCGTTGGCCAACGTCATGCTCCGAGTTGATGTAGATCTCGTCAAAGACCCCGGACTCCTTGCAGGCACGGGTGACGTAGAACGCCAGCGGGTAACCGTCAACGAGGATCAGGTTCTTGTCCGGAATCCTGGTGCTGCCGAGCAGCATCGGAATCATGGCGACGTTCTTCATCTCGGCTCCGCGGTGAACAATCGAGTGGCAACCTTGAATACGAGCTTCCGCACCCGGGCCGGGGCGCCGGCGGAGAGTGCGGGCATGTGCGCGTCCTGCGGCTGGAAGACAACAAAGTGTCCGGGGCGAAGATCCAGCACCACCGGTGCGACCGCCGGTGGCTCGTAGAGAATCACGTCCCGGTCCGCGTCGTAGGCCTGGCACGGCGACAGTTCCTCGGCCGGCCACACGCGAATCGCCTCCCGACCGTCGAGGACGACGTGCACGTCCGCGTAGACGCGATGCGACTCGAGCACCGCCGCCTCCGGCGGGCTCGTCGTGAAGTCGAGGATCTTCACGAACATGTCCTGACCTCGAATAGGCCGCTCGCCCACCGGCAGATCCGGCCGGGCTGCCGCGGCGAACGCGAGCACCTCCCGCCACCAGTCGCCGGCGAAGTATGCTGGCGCGTGAGTGAACGTGTCGAAGATCATTGGGCCTCCGGTGTGAGCGTCTGCATGTACTTGCGCTCGTAGTCCGCAGACAATCGGTCGAGTATCGCCATCGCCTCGGGCGTAGCGCTGCCGGCGGCCAACTCGCGGCGCGTCGCGAACTCCCGCGCTTCGTCCGACCCCTTCGCGGGCGGCTGCCAGCCGTACTCTGAATAGATGGGCCGCCCGATCCCTTCGGCGTACATCTTCCTCGGGACGTTCTGCCTTTTCATCTCGCGGCGGGTGACCCCGGTGACCTCGGTGCCGAGCAACGTCTCCAGTTGCCGCATGTAGGGCCACGGGTCGATCACGAACCGCTCGAACGGGATGACGAGCACCTGGCCCTGCCCGACCGGCGTCAGCGCCGCCAACATGCGCTCGTGCCTGCGACCCATCTCGTCCACCATATGGATGGCACGATCCATGGCGTTGGACTCGAGGAACTTCCGCTCCCAGCCGCGGGCAAACCACGGGACCGTGCCGCCCTCCGCTTCGATCCAGATCGAGAAATCGCGGGGATCGGACGCAAACCGATCCATGTAAAGGGACTGCTGCTTGATCATGTAAAGGGGGTGCCTGACCACCTCAACGATCTTCCCCCGGTCACCCAGCGCGTCCAGCACGAGCGGCGTGTGGACGAACAGCAGGTGCGCCATCATGGTCTTGCCGCAGTCTGGCAGGCCGTCGACGAACACGACCTGGCCGACTATGTGCGGAGGCCGGACGGCCTTCAACTCAACCCCTGCCCCTCCGGCCGGGCGTCGGCCTGGTAAATTCGATCGACGAGGCGCATGAGCTTCAGCGCGTCCGCCGAGGTGCCGTAATGGATCGGCGAATCCGAGGCAACGGCCGAGAGGAAATGTTCGACCTCGTAGCGCCACGAGTTATTGACGCTGTACCGCGTGCATTCCTCGTCGCTCCAGCGTGCGGCGGGCGCGGCGGTGCGATTCCGCGCCACGGTCATCGCCTCTTCGCCGTACGAGCCGGACGTGGTCAATAAACCGTTGATTATGATATTGCCATGCTCGAGGAACATCTCAAGCGAGAACAGGTGCCGCCACTGCGTCATGGTCGAATGGAGCGAAGCCACGACACCGGCTTGGTTGCGCAGAATGGCGAACACATTGTCCTCGACGTCCAGCTTCCAGTAGATCGTTGAGACAAACGCATGCACCTCGTCGAAGTCCCCGGCCATCATCAGGAACAGATCGAGCATGTGCAGGCCCTGATCGATCAGGATGCCGCCGCCCGCCAGCGCCCGCTTCGACCGCCAGTTGCTGTAGAAGCTCTCGTCGACGCTTTTGCCGTACCGCCCGCGCATCCACAGCAGCCGCCCATGCACCCCGGAATCGATGAGGGCTTTCGCGCGGATGATGCTGTCATGGTGGCGGTGATTGAGGCCGTACATGAGCTTCCGGCCGCCCGATGCGCGCTCCGCCGCGATAATGGCCTCGACGCCGTGCGCGTTGAAGGCCGGCGGCTTCTCGCAGAAGACGTGTTTCCCGGCGCCGAGCGCCCGGATCGTCAGCTCCTGGTTCAAATGGTTCGGCGTGCAGATGAACACGGCGTCGATCGACGGGTCGGCGATGATCGCGTCGGTGCCCACCGTCGCGACGCCGGGCACGCTGGGCGACGTCCCGGGATCGGCCACCGCGACGACCCGCGCCTGTGACGACCGGGTCACCTCGTGCAAACGGATGCGGCCCATCGACCCTAACCCGATAATGCCAACCCTGATCATGACTGACTCACCAACTCCAGCACCTCGTCGAGGACGCGGTCTGCGCAGGCGCCGAGGTGCCAACGCCGCCGCAAAACCCGAAAGTGGGCTTCCCGGCTCGACGGCCGGAATAGGAGCCGCGCGACGGCCGGAGCGATGTCGCCAGCCCTGGTGGCGTACGGCAACGCACGCTGGGCGGCGAACGGCATGATCGTCATCCCCGCTCGCGTGGTGCGCATTGTGCGCCGCACGCCGGCGGGGCACAGCGTGTGAAAGCCAATGGGGCACTCCTCGGGTCTGAGGCCTACGGCGCTCGCGCCGAGCGCGGTCGCCTCGATCGACGCGTTCGAGTAGCTACTCGCGAACACATCCGCCGCCATCATGGTGTCCTCGAAGGAGACCGTGCGTTGCCCGATCACCAGCGGCGTGAAGTTGACGACTCGGCCGTCGTACGCCGCCGTGGCGCGGGCGGCCGCCCAGTTGAGGCCCAGGCGGCCATCGGCCGGATCGGCCTCCCGCGGGTGTTCCTGGGTTGCGAGTATGACGCCCCTCGTGCCCAGACCCGCCCGGTTCATCGCGCCGACAAAAGCATCGAGCGCCTCGACCTCTGCACGCTCCCGATGGGTCGGCTGCACGAAAAACACGACCAACGGTTCGTTCGGGCCCACACCAATTCGCTGTCGTGCACGGGCCCGCCGCGCCGGAGTTGCGCGACCCACGAGCCGGTCGAGGGTGTACAAGCCGCGGACGGCTCGCAGGCGGTTGCGCGGAATCCCCAGTCGGCGTGCCGAAAGCTCGACGCCCCGCTCGTCAATCTCCAGGTACCGCGTCGCCAGCGCCTCACGCCGCAACGCGACGGACAGCCGGTCGCGCCACGCGCGGTTCTCGACGCCGGCCGCCGTGCCCCAGGCGTCGCGCACGCGGACGGTGGGAATCCCCACGCGGCTCGCGGCGATCGCGAGCAGCTGATCCGCGCCGAGCTGTTCGGTCGCATCTGTCAGCAGGATGGCGGACGGCCGTGACTCGGCCAGGTAACACACCAGCCACGCCACCATCTGCTCAACCAGGCGGCGGGCCCGAACGGGCCGCGTCCAGTCATCGCGCTCGATGCGCTCGGGCCCTGCGTAGACCGGCAGGGACGGATACCGTTCGCGCGCCGTGCGAAACGAATACACGTGTGGCAGTCGGCTCGCGGTCAGATTGGACCACGCCGGCCCGCTCGCCAGAATCTCCACGCAGAGGCGTCGCCGACGTGCGGCCGCTGCAAGTGAGGCCGCACCGCCTGCAGCGCTCGGATGACGGGCAGCGATGAGGATCGTCCGCCCCCGGCGAGTGGACACCCTCGGTGTCACGCCACCGGCCGGCCGGCAGCCTGCGCCGGCAGTTCTGCAAGAAACTCACGACAGATGTCCCGAAACCGATCGTCATTCGGGTACCGGTCGAGAAAAACGTCGCCGGGGCCGCGCAGCAACACCAGCGACAATACCGAGCCGCTGTGTTTCTTGTCGCGCGCCAACGCGTCGAAGAACGCCCCATCAGGGATGGGAACCGTGGCGAACGCTCCGCAGTTGGCCGCGAGCAGCTCGTGCAGGAACTCGAAGGTCGAGCGGTCGAGCAGGCCGAACTTCCAGGACACGAAGTTCGCGAAGTCCATCCCGATCGTCACGGCGATCCCATGGGGAACGGCATAGTGTGTCGCGCTCTCGATCGCGTGGCCGAAGGTGTGACCGTAGTTGAGCACCAGGCGAACGCCCGTGTCGAACTCGTCGGCCTCGATCCGCACCTGCTTGATCTCGAGCGACCGGCGGATGTAGTGCCGCACCAGGGGGCGATCGGTGGCCAGCCGCGAATAGTCGCGAGCGAGCGCGCGCACGTCATCCCCGCCGCTTACCACGTGCACTTTGATGACCTCGCCAAGCCCCGATCGCAGATCGGCCTCGTCTAGGGTGTCCAGGACGTCGGTAGACACGAGGATGTCGGTAGGGGGCGTGAACGTCCCGAGCTGGTTCTTGAAGGGGCCGACGTTGATGGACGATTTCGATCCGATGCAACTGTCGGCCTGGGCGAGCAGCGTCGTCGGATAGAACGTCCAGGGCAGTCCGCGCATGACCGTGGCGGCGATGAAACACACGATGTCCTGGATGATGCCCCCGCCGACCGCCACGAGCGTGCAGTCGCGACGCAGCCCGTGGTCCAGCAGGTGCAGGACGTACTCCGGCATCCGCTCCAGTGACTTGTTGAGTTCCGTGGCCTCAATGCGCAGCGTCGAGGACGCCGCCATGGGGCCCGCGAGCCGGTCCGCGTAGAGGTCCGCGACACGGGTATCGACGATCACCATCGCGCGCGGCCCCAGGGCGTCGAGCCCCTCGAACGCCGTCCCGAACCGAACCCGGTAGGGCCCCCGATGCGACTGAATCACCAGATCACGCACAGGTGAAGCCCCCGTCAACGACCACGGTCTGCCCGGTCATGAAGGTGTTGTCGTCGCCGCAGAGGAACGCTACGTAACGCGCGATTTCCTCCGGGCGCGCGAGCCGCCGCATCGGGACCTGCTGCACCAGCTCGGCGATGCCGGCGCTGCCGAGCACCGTGCGGGTCAACTCCGTGTCCACAATCCCCGGCGCCAGGCAGTTGACGAGCACGTTGTCCTCCGCGACCTCGAGCGCCAGCGCCCGCGTCAGGCCGAACAAACCAAACTTGGACGCCGAATACGCCGATCGCCCAGCCTTGCTGACCACGCCGAAGATCGAGGTGATGTTGACGATGCGGCCGTACCGCTCTGCGCGCATGCCCGGCACGACGGCGCGGCACAAGAGATACGGGGCGACGAGATTCACGTCGAGAATCCGCTCGAGGTCCAGGCGGGCATACCCCTCAACGGGGCCCGCCTTGTTCACGCCGGCGTTGTTCACGAGTACCGAAAACCCGCCGCGTGCCACTTCTTCAGCGAAGGCTTCCGCTCGCGCGGGATCTGACAAGTCGATCGCTAGGTAACTGCAACCATTCGGTGCCGCCCCGTCGGGCATGGTCCCGGTCACCACCACGTCGAGCCCCGCGTCACGAAGCGCCACGGCCGTGGCCGCGCCGATGCCGCGCGTGCCGCCCGTGACGAGAGCTTTGCGCCGACGGGACGTCATGTGGAAGGTGTGGCCGCGCCCGAGTCGCGCGCGCCCCGCGTCGCTGGGTACTCCATGAACCCCACCAGCAGATCGCAGACCATGAGCAGCCAGATCTGATGCACCGATTCAACAACGTTGTAAGCGCGGCTGTCAACCCACAGCGACAGATCACCGAGTTGGCGCAGCGGGTTGTCCGGAGCGAACCCGGTAAGTGTGACCACGGTCAGTCCGCGCCCGCGGGCGTATTCGGCCGCCCGTAGGACATTGGGCGACCAGCCGCTCGAGCTGATGAGGATCACCAGGTCGGCGTCGTCGGCGTACGCCGCGAGTGCCTGTTCAATCCACCGCTCGTAGCCGAAGTCATTCGCGAAACAGGTGATCAGGTCGACGTCATGGAACGTCACCGCGCGCACACCGGCGGCCTTCGTGTAGTCCGCCGCAGCGTGGCTGGCGATCGCCGAGCTGGCGCCGTTGCCGGCGCAGATCAGTTTGCCGCCTCGCGCCCGTGTCGCGGTGACGAGTTCCTTCAGCCGGACGAGCGATGCGATCACGTCTGCGTCGAGGGCCCGGCGGTAATGCCCGAGGCAGTCACGCAGCCAATCGGCGTCCGGGGTCGGATAGGTTAGAGCCAAAAGACCTTCTCCTTGGGAACACCGAGCGATCTCAGCCGCGCCCGAACGCCTTCGCGGTCTTCGAACGCCGCCACGATCAATTGGTCGAACGGAGTGGCGCCGAAACCGCGTTCGGTCGGCTCGCTGCTCGGCTGCACGGGCAGTCCGAAGAAGCACGCCCTGCATCGCCGCCTGCTCCACCTGGCTCAGCATCAGGCGCACTTCCGCGGCCGCCGTCGGCTTGCGGTCATCGCTGCCGCTGAAGATCACGTCCTCCATGCGGTCGCCGCGCATGCTCTTGGCGCTTTGCTCACCCAAGACCCAAGTGATGGCGTCCACGACGTTGCTCTTGCCGCAGCCGTTGGACCCGACAATCGCGGTCACGCCGTCGTCGAGGGCAAGCTCCGCAGGCTCGGAAAAGCTCTTGAATCCAGCCATATGCAGTTTTGCGAGGCGCATCGAAAGTTGAACGAAGTGTACCCCTGCCCCAGTAGATGGGGCAAGGGCAAATCGGGCCACTGGAAGGCAGATCGAATCGAGATTCAGGATGGCCCGCGCCGGTCGACGGCGTTCACGGTCGGCTTCTACGCGTGCTCGCGCAGGGCGTACTCGGCCTCCGGCACCAACTGCTCCACCGTCTCTCCACGGGCCCAGCGCACCACGGCTTCCACTGCGTCGTACTCCATCCGGAACCGGCAGTCCTCGGACATCGACCCCATGTGGCTGGTCAGTAGGCAGTTATCGATCCCGCCCAGTTCGCCGTGATACGGTTCGACCTGGAACACGTCCACGGCGGCGCCCGCGAAGCGGTCGGCGCGCAGCGCCTCGGCCAGTGCGGCCTCATTAACGATGCCGCCCCGGGCGGTGTTGATGAGGAAGGCATCGCTCTTCAACCTGGCGAGCACCGAGGCGTCAAACAAGTTGCGCGTCGCGGCGGTCAGCGGCACGTGCAGCGTGAGCACGTCCGACTCGCGGCAGATCGTGTCGAAGTCCACCCAGGTGACCGCCTGCGGCACGGTGATCGACCGGATGTCGTGCGCCAGAATGCGGCCGCCAAAGGGTTCGAGCAGTTTGATCACCCGGCTGCCGATCCGGCCAACGCCGATCACGCCCACCGTCACCTCGGACAGCCGGCGCCCCATGATGCGCTCCCAGCCGCCGCCGTGCGCGCGCGCGTTGGCGTGGTGAACGCCGCGCAGGAGCGCGACCATCAGGCCGATCGTCAGTTCGGCGACGGCCGGCGACGGACCGTCGGGCGTGTAGGCCACGGCAATGCCACGCCGACGCGCCTCGAGCAAGTCCACGTTGTCGAGGCCGATGCCCACCCGCGAGACAAGACGAAGGCGCGGCGCCGCCGCGAAGACCTGCTCGCCGATGGGTTCGGTGCCGGCGACCAGGCACTCGACATCGCCGATGAGACCGGTCAATTCCGTCTGGGTCAGTCGACGACCAAAGGGGTTGATGCAGTAGTCGAGGCCGGCCTGCTCCAGCAGATCAAGCGGGGCGCGGTTCTTCTGCCCAAAGGGCACCGTCGTGATCAGCACGCGGGACATGGCAGCAGCAGTCTGTCGCTACAGGCGCCCGGACACCGGTACCGATTCCGCCGGCCGCCGATGCGACGCGGTCACATCCCGAAGGATGTCGTCGAGCGGGGTCTCGGGCCGAAAGCCGAGCAGCGCATGAATCTGCGACACGTCGGGCACCCGCCGGCTCATGTCCTCGAAACCGCTGTCGAAGGCTTGCTCGTAGGGCTGGAGACGGACCTCGGACCGGCTGCCGCTCAGCACCACCGCTCGCTCGGCGAGCGCCCGCATCGAGATCTCCTCCATGCCGCCGACATTGAACACCTTGCCCATGGCGTCATGCCGATCGCTCAGGGCCGCCACGGCGCGCACGACGTCACGCACATGGGTTGAAATACCGCGACTGCGCACCGTCGCCGTGCACGAGCAACGGCTCGCTCGCCAGCGCCTGGCGCACGAATGTGGGAACGACCATGCTGTACTGACGATAGTCCGTATTAAGATTAAGATCAAAATGGCGCACACAAGGCCTCGACGTGCCCATCGAATCGCGCGTCGTCCAGGATCCCGTTCAGGCGCTCGTAGAACGGCTGCGCCGCCGTGGTCGGAAAATCGGTGGCCGCGATCCACATCGACGCTTGTGTTTGTCCATCGCCATGCGCAAAGTGCAGTACACGGGATCGACCTTGTCGATCCTCTACCAGTCACTTTCACCACGCGGCGCTGGCCTCAGTACCACGCGAAGTAGGTGACCATGATCAGATGCTGGACTCCGTAACCTAGTTGAAGGGCGTAGAGCGCAAGACCCGACGTTCTCACGAGCGCCGAAGGCGAGCGTGTGAGCCTCAGCACGAGAATCGGAAGGCTCAAGAGGACCATGGCTGCGCCAGCCCAACCGAAGTTGCCACTGTACATCTGACTGTTGTTCTCCAGCAGGAGAATCCGCTGGAGGACTCCGAAGACCAGGCTGAGCATCAGGAAGGACTCCAGCCAGTGGGACTGGATCCAGGCGCGCACTCCAGGAGCACCGGAGCCACGGATCTTGCGGATGAACGAAGTCAGGTCGGACAGCAACGCAGGAAGGAAAGCGGCGAACGACAGTCCCAGCACGATCGCCCCGAAGACCCAGGTGTGTTGCATGACCCACTCCGGGAACCGCAGGCCTCCCCGCTTCATGAACAGGGCAAACGGGCGGATGATCGGATTCAACGTCCGGGTCTCCGTGTGAAACACCATCCGGTAGCCTGACCAGATCGCCACCGGAATCGAAAGGACGATGTATCCGGCCAACCGATCCCGGCTGAAGGGATCTCTCAGGAACATGAGAAGCAGACAGGCCGAGGGCGCGAGCACGGTATAGAGCGCGGGTTTGAAGACGAAGGACCCTGCGATCAAGGCACAGCCGATGGCGAAGCCGGAGTGACCCGCGCGAATCGACCGGCCGATCAGCACGATCCCACCCAACGCGAACGTCAGCGAAAACAGCTGGGGGAGATTGTGATAGAGAGTCCCGGAGGCGTTGAACAGGCCAGCATATGAGGACGTCTCAACACTATTGAATGGAAAGTTGATGGGTGCGAAGAAGGCTGCACCCGCAAGGACCAGTACAGTGGCCTTGCGATCCATGTTGAAGACCTCCCGACAGAGCACCAGGAAGAGGTACAGAAAGGAAAGGTGGAAGACCAGTTCAACCACTTTCGACGTCTTGATGATGTTCTCCGGGAAACCTCCGCGAATCGGCGCAGACAGGCCGATCATCAGGGCCTGGACCCCGCGATGGGCCTGTATGCCCGAAGGCAGGCCCGACTGGATCATGGGCTCGGTCGTCACGATCAAATGGACCGACTTGTCTCCCTGCGGTCCCCAGTTCGGTATTGTCGAGGACGAGGCGCCTCGCTGGAGCCGGTCCCTGATCGTAAAATCATCGCTGTTGTTCCTGAAGCCGTAGTTCGTAGTCGCGGACAGCAATGTGGCAAGGACCACCGCGAACAACAGGCCAGATCTCTCACCGGCAGAGCCGTTCGGGGCACGCGGACGCAGCACCAGGCCACAGAGCGCGCTGGGAATCAAAAGAACCGTGGCGACTCGGACCGCGACCTGTGGATTCGACAGGCCGAGAGCCTGAAAGACGGGGCGGTGAAGCAGTGCAAAGACCACGGATACGAAGACGAGTGTGCCGACG